>Ga0065714_10064503_pt1 | contig 46875 bp, 33 predicted proteins | sample MisRhiReplicate2_FD_59101 | JGI IMG/M metagenome (GOLD analysis project Ga0065714, IMG submission 59101) | Miscanthus rhizosphere microbial communities from Kellogg Biological Station, MSU, sample Rhizosphere Soil Replicate 2: eDNA_1 v2... | ecosystem: Host-associated > Plants > Roots >...
ATTCGCTTATCATAATTCAAAAATATGCTTAAAAAAGACAATTCCAATTTAGAAATTGACAACCTCGACATCGATATATTGAAACAATTGATGCAGGATGCCACTAAACCCTATACAGAAATCGCTAAAGATCTGATTGTTTCAGGTGGAACGATACACGTTAGGATGAAAAAACTGCAAGAAATGGGGATTATTAAGGGCTCTCATCTCATCATTGATCCGCAAAAGGCCGGATATGATATTTGCGCCTTTTTAGGTATTTACCTGGAAAAAGGAATCCAGTATAAAGATGCGGTTGCGCAATTGAGCAAAATTAAAGAAGTGGTAGAATTACATTATACCACTGGCGCCTATAGTATGTTTGCCAAAATTATCTGTAGAGACACTAATCACTTGCGCCATGTTTTAAACGAAGAAATACAGGCAGTGAACGGTATCCAACGTACGGAGACTTTAATCTCCTTAGAAGAGAGTATCAAAAGACAAATTGAACTGGGGTAAAAGCAGAAAGACTAAATATGAAAGACTAAAGCAAAAAGATGTTATTAAAAGCATGGGGCTCAAATGATCTTACATGCCTTATATGGTAAAACGCTTTGGTTATTTTTAATATTTATCAGGAAATGAACGTTCAGTGGCATTTCGGAAACAGCAGCCCCGTTATTCGCTATAGCCCCGAATTGCAATCGGGGGCTGCCGCTACTACCGGGTTTAGCAACAAAGGCTAGTGCAATAAATAGCAATTTGCCTATCAATCCTTCGGCTCTCAGCTCAGGGTGAAACTAAGATGCAAGTAAAAACTATTCTATTAGGTTATTGATATTATAGTTTAGTGGTTTGTACAGGTTAAGCACCCAGCCAAAAATAGCACCACTTACCTAGCCACCTAGACCTGATTGGAGTGAACATCCCGATTTTTCATCGGGATAAAACGGAAAACGGGAGAAAACCTGAATAATTGCACAGAAACTGCTCTCCAAACCCAAATAATTATAATATTTTTTTGATAATACCTTTTGGACTGCACTATCAACGACAGATAACCAGAAATATCGTCATTGCGAGGAGGAACGACGAAGCAATCTTTCCGGCAAACGAACCTTGCTATAAAGATTGCTTCGTCGGCTGAAAAAGCCTTCTCGCAATGACGGTTATTCAGGAGATCTATTCTTCACCTATTATTTACATCAATCTTTATACAATAAATTATCGATAGAAATGAAAAATCTGTTACTTCAACAACTGGTACGCAACCAGCGCAGCAACGTATGCCATAGCCGTCATATAAGCCAATTGGATTACCGGCCATTTCCAGCCTTTGGTTTCGCGGTAAACAATAGCTACCGTGCTCATACATTGCATGGCAAAAGCATAAAAAAGCATCAATGAAATGCCTGTAGCAAAAGTGTAAACAGGTAAACCAGTACGGTTATTAACCGAAGCAGACATGCGTTCTCTAATGGTACTTGTATCCTCATCACCGCCATCAACACTATAAATGGTGGCCATGGTACCTACAAAGGCTTCACGGGCCGCAAAAGAGGTTATTAAACCAATACCAATCTTCCAATCATAACCCAAAGGGCGAATAGCAGGCTCGATCCAATGACCAAGAATACCCACATATGAATTTTCTAACTTTTCGGTAGCCACCAGGGTTTTAATATGATCTGTATTTTTTGTCGTATCAGCCAGTGCCGATTCATATTTTTTATCAATGCTTTCAAAGCGGTTTCCCGGTCCGAAAGAAGCCATTACCCAAAGGATGATGGAAATGGCGATAATTACTTTACCAGCCTCAAACACAAATGTTTTCGATTTCTCGTACATGGTATAAAACACATTTTTCCATCTTGGCATGCGGTAAACCGGCAACTCCATGATAAAATAAGACCTTTCCTTAGTTTTAATGATGAATTTCATTACCCATGCTACCAGCACCGCAGCAATAATACCCACCAGGTACATCACCATCAATGCCAAGCCCTGTAAGTTAAAAATGCCCAAAACTGTTTGCGAAGGGATGATTAAGGAAATAATCAGGATATATACCGGAAGCCTTGCTGAGCAACTTACCAGTGGAGTAACCATAATGGTAATCATTCTATCCTTCCAGTTTTCGATATTCCGGGCAGCCATAATAGATGGAACAGCACAGGCCAAACCACCAATCATCGGTACTACCGATTTACCGTTAAGGCCAACCTTGCTCATAATTTTATCCATCATAAAGGTAACACGGGCCATATATCCTGTATCTTCTAAAATGGATATGAATGCAAAAAGAATTGCAATCTGTGGAATAAAAACAAAAATACCGCCCAAACCTGCAATTACACCATCCAACAACAAATCAGTTAGCATTCCTGCTGGCAAATATTCATGCCCGATGCTGGTAATAAAACCAAAACCAGTCTCAATCCAGTCCATCGGATAGGATGACCAGGCAAATATAGCATTGAAAATTACAAAAAGAATAAGCAAGAAAATAGCAAATCCCCATACTTTATGGGTTAAAATAGCATCTAATTTATCGCTGAAAGAAAATTTCTTTTCGGTCCCTTTGTCAATAACCACATCAGCTAAAATAGTGCTGAGGTGTTTATATCTGGCAATGGTTTCTGCAGCCTGAATTTTAGAAGATTCGAAATGGTGAGACTGTTCAATGTGTTCAATTTCTTCCTGCTCTTTTTCGGTAAAAAAAGTAAGGTATTCATGCTGGTGCAGCACCTGAAGGGCATAATAATCATTATCCGAATTCAGTTTCGATTTGATGGCATTGATGGCTTCGGGTGCCAGAAAATTTACGTCTATATCCTGATACTGGGTAGCAATTTTATTGGTATTGGCAATAGCCTGTTTCAGATTATCAATTCCGATATTATTCCTTGCCGAAATGGAAACCACCTGGATACCCAATTTTTCAGCCAGTTTATCCAGATTAATCTCAATGCCCTGTTTAGTGGAAAGATCGATCATATTCAATGCCAAAATGATCGGGATACCTAAATCTGCCACTTGCGAATACAAAAGCATATTGCGCTTTAAATTTGAAGCATCGGCAATAAGCACAATAACATCAGGATGGCTATTATTTTTTTTATCGGCAAGCACCTGAAAAACAATGCTTTCATCTGCACTTTTTGGATATAAGCTATACGTTCCTGGTAAATCGACGATCTCTGCTTCTCTACCACCGGCAAGTTTTGTAAAACCTATTTTCTTATCGACAGTAATACCTGGAAAGTTTCCAATTTTTTGATTTAACCCCGTTAAACGGTTAAATAAAGTAGATTTACCTGTATTGGGATTACCAACTAACGCAACTTTAATATCCAAACCCAGCTTATTTATTGTATAATAATCACATCGGCTTCGCTTTTACGCAAACAAAGCTGATATCCAGCCACACGGATCGCCATAGGATCGCCCAGGGGAGCAAAACGCTCCACCTCTACCACTTCACCCGGCAAGCAGCCCATCTCCATTAGCTTTACAGACATATCTAAATCTGTAAAAGCTACAATTGTTCCCTTTTCTCCAACTTTTAGGTGCGAAAGTTTCATGTGCTAAATTTGGCGCAAGTTAACCTTTCTTTAGATTTATTCCAAATAAGATACTTGGTACGGGATATAAATTACACAGCTTTACTCAAAAATGATCTAGTTTCGTTGTCTGCCACCGCTAAAGCCACCGTTACCACCACGACCTCTGCCGCCTTCATCATTACCCCCAAGACGGTTTTTACCTCCCATACGGTTTAAGGAATAGGTAAATGAAAACATGAAATAACGCTGCAATACATTGTAGCTTTCATCACGAATAGTGTTGTTGTTGGCCGTACGACTTACACCCTGATTTTCGTTCAGCAAATCGTTTACCGCAGCTTTAAAAGTGCCACGGTTTTTAAAAAATTGTTTGCTTAGGTACGAATTTACCAAAGTAAAGTGGGTATCGAAATTCTCTCCCCTACCGGTATTCTGGTTGTAATCTGCATCTACTGACCAGCGAATATCGCCAGGAAACATATAGCTGATACTGATATTGGGACTAAAAGTATAATAACGCGTGTTGGAATTGGGCTGAACAGAATAAGTAGCCCTATTTATTGAGCCGTTAATACCTGCGGTTAAATCGAGCTTATCTAAATTAGAAACCAAACGGTAACCGTTATTAATCGACCAGCTATTGGTGATGTTTTTTAATGTATTGGTAAAGTTTACATCCCGATCATAATTGCCACTGATGTTGATGTGGAAATTAAGTTTATTTTCGGCCATGATAGGCAGACTTAGTGAGGAGGATAACGATCCAGCGTAAACACCATTTACGTTTACGGGTAACACTGCAAATTTACCCTGATTAACTCCACTTTCGATTAAGCTGCTGCTATTGGCAATCTTATTGGAAGTTTGGGTCAGGTTTACATTTACAAATAACGACCTGTTTTTGCCAGGTGTAAACGTGTTGTAGGCAATGCGCAGGGTATTGTTAAATTCGGGTTTTAGATCAGGGTTTCCCAAAGGGATACTTTGCGTGTTGGTATTGTTCGGAATAGGCTGCAACTGCTGTATGGTGGGCTGATTGGTGCTGCCACGGTAATTGAAGACCAAACGTTTGCTGTTGCTAAAATTATACCTGAACATGGCAGAAGGTGTATAGTTAAATACATTCTGTTTTAATATGAATCCCCGGGTAATGTTATTGTTTTTACGATCGGTATTCTGAACGGCCATCCCCACATTCCAGTTGTATTTTTTGGCCATTTTATTAAAACTGAAACCAGCGGCATTGGTTAAAATGGTATTTTCGTAAACATTGCTTAATGAATCATTAAGTAAATCGTAGTTTAGCGTAGCCGGATTAAAATCGTAGGTGAAACGATCGGAGGTATTGTGGCTATAGCCACTCTGGTAGTTAAACTCCAGGCTCAGGGTTTTATCTAAAGGTTCGGTATAAACCAATCGGGTATTCTGACTGATAGATTCACTTTCCTGATCATTGAGCTGGTTAATAATCTTTTCTGTTTTAACATGATCTTTTTCACGCGTTTCGGGATTGTAATTATAATTATCGGCGTCGTTATTATTAATATTGGTGTTAAAATTCAGCGATAATGTTCTTCCGCGACGCATAAACTTTTTGCGCAACAGAATATTGTTACTAATAGCAGGCGCTGTATTATGATTGGTTAATCGCTGAGAACCGCTTGTATTATAGGTACCAAAATCACGGGTATAAATGCTACTGTTTTGGCTTTCGTTATTGGTATAGCTTAAATTTGGCTGGATACGCAATGAGGTAAGCGAATCTAGTTTGGTATCAATCATAAAGTTTAAGCGGTGGTTTAAACGATCGGAAGTGTTATTTTGACTATTATTAAAAACTGTAGTTACATTGCCCAAAAGATTTTGAGTAACGCTGTTTCTTAAAATCAGGTTATCAGATTTATTAACGAAATAACTGAAATTGATTTCAGTTTGATCGGCATACACATCCGAGAAATTAAATCCCCCGGCTTTGGTATCTGTAATACCGCTACGCCCGCCATTACTTCCCCCATTTCCACCGCCCAGGCCACCACCAAAATTTTGTCTGTTCACATTATTAAACTGGGCAACTACACTCAATCGCTTATCCTGGTCAAAATGGTTAATATTTGCATTCACGTCGTAACGGTCATCAGAACCATAACCGCCTGTGCTATTCCCAAAATAGCCGTTTTTCTTCTCCTTCCTGGTGGTGATATTAATGATTTTGGTTCTTGAGCCATCATCAATTCCGGTAAACTGTGCCTGATCAGAAAGCTCATCAATAATCTGGATTTTATCGATCATATCAGCCGGAAGGTTTTTAGTAGCCAATAAGGGATCATTCCCAAAAAATTCTTTGCCATCAACCTTAACTTTGGTAATGGTTTCGCCCTGAGCTTTTACTGTCCCGGCTTTATCTACCTCAACGCCTGGTAATTTCTTTAATAAATCTTCTACTACAGCATTCTCCACCACTTTAAATGAGCTCGCATTAAATTCAAGAGTGTCCTTTTTTACCACAATTGGCGGAATTTCCGCTTTAATATCTACCGTTTGGAGATCAATTGCTCCTCCTTCTAAAACAATATCTGCCAAGTTTATATCTGGTTTATCGGTAGTAATGGTAAAATCTTTAGTGGCATTCTTTAAACCTAAATACGCTGCATATAACCTGTATTTACCCGGCTTTAAATTTTTAAAAACGAACTTCCCATCTTCTGTGGTATTTACAGCACCTACCGTACTCGAATCTGCCAGGTTTCTAACAGCCAAAGAAGCATAATCAATTGGTTTTTTATCTGTTGATTGAATAACCCTTCCGTTAATTGAACCCGTTTTCTGGGCGTAAACATAAAAAGACGATAAAATAAGCAGGAGCGTAAAAATTTGTTTCATTCGGTTAATTTAATTGTTGAGGTAAAGACTACCGACTGTTATAAAGGTTTATTTTTACTTTGGTAACATTTGAAATACATAAATGTCAATTGTACATTTAATACAAAGGATTAAGTGTTGTTCTTTGAGACACGAACCAATAGAAAAATAGTGGTAAAACAAAAAGTCCAGGTAAAAACCAGGACTTTTATTATCATATTGATGGTCGGTGAGCCACGACCATTAGAAATTATTACATTCTCATGCGACGGCCACCCTCACCTCCCTGTCCTGGCATCTGCATATCTCCGCTCATGTTTTTTCCACCAATACGGGATAACGAATAAGTAAAGGAGAACATATAATAACGTCTCAATACATTTGTAGTTAAATCGACAATCGAAGTACCGGTAGCGGTTCTGCTTACCCCGGTATTCTGGTTAAGCGCATCATTTATAGAAAATTTAAATGTTCCTCTGTTTTTAAAAAACTGACGACTGATGTAAGGATTAAGAATGGTATATTCCTGGTTAAATAAATCACCACCACCAAAGTTCCTGAAATAATCAATATCTATTGCTAACCTGATATTGGCTGGCAATACATAACTGACATCAAAACTTGGATTGATGGTATAATATTGTGTATTGGATGATGGCCTAGCAGAAAACGTAGAGTTGGTATAACTTCCGGTTATCCCTCCTGTTAAATCGAATTTATCAACATTTGTAACCAATTTATAACCGTTTGAAATGGTATAACTATTGGTTACATTTTTTACCAGATTAGCACTATTTTGGTCTGCAATAAAGTTCACATTTCTGTTATACGAACCGTTACCAGAGATATTCAGCGTTAGTTTACGCTCTGCCATCAAGGGTAAAGACCAGGTTGCATTGGCATTACCAGCATAAACGCCATCAACATTGATGTAACTTACCTGTTGAACACCTCCTGATAAGGGTACAACGGTATTTCCAATGGCATTAAATGTTTGGGTAAGGTTTAAACCAGCAAAGAAAAACCGGCCATTTTCGATATTAAAATTGTTAAAGTTAACCCTCAACTGGTTATTGAAGGAAGGTTTTAAAGCAGGATTACCTACATAAATTGTTTGTGAATTGGTATTATCCGGAATAGGTTGAATCTGATCGATACTTGGTTGCGTGGTAGATCCACGATAGTTGATAAACAAACGCTTACGGTTGCTAAAGTTATACCTGAACTGTGCCGACGGGGTAATATTGATGAAATTCTGAGTACGTTTCAAACCCGTGGTTAAATTGGTATTTATCCTGTTGGTTTGTTGTGCGGCGACGCCGATATTCCAGTTGTATTTTTTTTCGGTTGTAGTTAAACTTACGCCTGCTGCATTGGTTAAAGTACGGTTATTATAGATATTGGAAAATTCATTATCCACCTCATCATACTGCATAGTTAGTGGATTATAGTTAAATACATCTCTATGCGAATCACTATTTGAATAACCGTTCTGATAGTTAACCTCTACACTTAAAGTTTTATTTAACGGCTCTGTATATACTATCCTCGTAGTATTGTTGATAGCGTGACTATTTGTATTATTTAACTGGTTAGTTAGCGAGTCTCTCTTTACGCCATTTTCTGTAATATGATCTAATCTATAGTTCTGATTAGTCCCGTCGTTATCGTTAATACTGGTGTTTACGTTTAACGACAGCGTGCGCCCCCTCCGCTTAAAACTTTTGCGGATCAATAAATTATTACTTATGGTAGGTGTAGCAGCAGTTGTGGTATTACGCTGCGTACCAATGGTTGTGCCATCGTCAAGTGTTCTCGTATATTCATTTAAATTGTTTCCATCAGTTTCGGTATAAGCCAGGTTCGGCTGTATTTTAATTGATAAAGATGGATTTATCTTGGTATCGACCATAAAATTGAAACGGTGGTTAATCCTGTCAGAAGTATTATTTTTCGCTTCATCAATGTTATTGGTACCACCTGCAAGGTTCTGGGTGTTGGAGTTCTGGATAATTTCCGAATTTGCTTTGTTAAAGAAATAACTGGCTTGAAACTGGGTACCATCCTTATAGGTGTCGGCAAAGTTCAAACCTGCTGCATTGGTATTGGTGATCCCGCCACTTCCGCCGGAACTACTTCCACCGCCGCCCCCAAAACCACCACGGCTGCCTCCACCTCCAAATCCATTACCTACACCTCCGCCCTGGCCAAAGTTCTGCTTGTTCACATTGTTAAACTGACCGATAAAACTGATCTGCCTGTCATCGTCAAATTTGTTTACGTTTAGGCTCGCATCATAACGGTCATTCGAACCATAACCTACAGTACTGTTACCGAAATAACCGTGTTTCATGCCGTTTTTAGTGGTAATATTTAAGATCTTGTTTCTTGTTCCGTCATCAATACCGGTAAACTGAGCCTGTTCGGATAATTCATCAATTACCTGAATCTTATCTACCATATCTGCAGGAAGATTTTTTGTTGCCAGCAATGGATCGTTACCAAAAAATTCTTTACCATCAACCTTTACTTTGGTAATGGTTTCGCCCTGGGCTTTAACACTGCCATCTTTTGCTACCTCAACGCCTGGTACTTTTTTCAGGAGATCTTCTACCACGGCATTTTCGCGCACTTTAATCGATTTGGCATCAAACTCTAAAGTATCTTTTTTTACCACAATGGGGATAGTAGCGGTAACGTTAACATCTTTTAAATCAACGCCATCATCACTCATGGCAATTTCGCCGGCATTTACAGCCGCCTTAGCCACTTCTATATCTTTGGTTGCTGTTTTTAAACCTAAAAAGGCAGAATAAATTCTATACTTACCCGGAGCTATGGCTTTAAAGCTAAAGCTTCCGTCAGGATCGGTTTGACCGGATGCCACCACACTCGAATCTTTTAAACTCTTAATTGCGATTGTAGCAAAATCAACTGGTTTTTTATCTTTCGCGTTAATTACTTTTCCGCTTATCGAACCAGTATTTTGAGCCTGGGCGATGTAACCACAAAATAGAAGAACAATGATTATTGCCCCCTGAACGTTTCTTTTCATCAAAAAATTAGATATTATTATATAAAACTAAGCTATCAGACTGTAGAAAAGCCGAAAGGTTTGTTAAGGTGTGTTAAAAGCTTGGTAACATTTTAAATACAGCCTGAGGAAGGTAGTCAGATCAAATAGGAAGATTGATCAGTAAGAGGATTATTTTTGCTGAGAAGGATAACTTTTGTAATATACTTTTGGGCAATTGCAGTTCTTTTTAAAAATACTGCAGCCGCTTAAACATATGGCTGCAATTACACAGATAATGCTAACTCTTCTTTTCATTGAAGTTTAATTTATGGAGAAATACATAACTAAAAACTGCCATTGATGCACCTAACATATCACAGCCAAAATCCCACCACTCTGCAGAGCGATAGGTAAAAACTTTCCATTGTAGTAGTTCAATTCCACCGCCGATAATGGCATTGATAAGTAACACCTTAAAAATGGTTAAGGTTCTGAAAGCATAGGTATGCTGGTATTTTATTTTACCATAGAAAAGTAATACGGATAAAACAAAGAAAAAGCCCATATGGGTCATTTTATCAAAGCCTTCGAAGAAAAATCCGCTTTTTCCAACGGAGTCGGAAATGTGCATATTACAAAACACCAAAACAACAACTGTCCAAAGAACGGCCCATTTTTGCTGTTTTAGTGTTTTGTACAAAATATTAGAATTAGGCTCCTACCAGTTCCTGGTAAGCTTCTGCTGTTAATAAACCATCTACTTCAGCTAAATCAGCTAAAGATACTTTTACCATCCATCCTTGTCCATAGGGATCAGAGTTAACCAATTCTGGGTTATCGTTTAATTCTGCATTAACTTCCAATACTGTTCCGGTAACTGGCATGTATAAATCAGATACCGTTTTAACAGCTTCTACAGTACCAAAAACTTCTTCTTTAGCTACCTCGCTACCTACAGTGTTAATATCAACATAAACGATATCGCCCAATTCGCGTTGTGCAAAATCAGTTACGCCAATATAAGCTTCGTTACCTTCAACTCTAACCCACTCGTGGTCTTTAGTGTACTTTAATTCTGATGGAAAATTCATTATTTTATATATTTTATGAAAATAAGTTATTTAAGTTTGCTGCGCTATCAGGCTTGCACGCATAATTGCAGACATTTAAGCGTTCTTATCGTTTACACTCCAAAAATACAATTTACTTTCACATATCGCAACGCCAGGCGAATTAACTTAAAAAATATTAATCATGTCAGCATTACGCTCATGTATAGCGACGTTCGTTAATTTCACCAGCTGCGATTGAGTTAAGATATGGGGTTGAATCTCTTAAAGAATCTTGAAGCAGAGGGTGTGAATTTTCTGGCTATGTTAGCGCTACTGTAAATTACATGAGGGAATTCGATACAGGCTGATATGTCGGATGTTGGTTTTTATTTATACTTCGGTCAACTTTAAGCTAAGTAATTCCACTCATCACACCAATGATTGATTTTTTATTAGCAAGGAACACATTATGTTCGGCAGAAAAGTTACGGGGTGATCAGACAGCGCTTGATCTTTCATCGTGTAACTGACTCAATAACATTTTATTAATAATATGATGTTCTAAAAACCTTCAGTGCTTTAAAACAATGACCCTATCAAAATCTTTATACCCAACGATAGCGTTTTCATTCCATCATAATTATCCACACCAGTAGTGAGATGATAAATAATAGTGTGAATATTGATCCGATTATATTAAAGTTGCTCATATATTTGGTTAGTTAATAGATAACAAATTCATACATACGAAATATTTTATAAAATGGTTTTTCGCTTGGTTCCTTTTGGCTCATAGTATTTTCCGATATTATTCGATTACCACACTGATTTCAGTCAGGAATTTTGGATTGCCCTGGTTTCTAACTTTTTGGGGTACTATACAACACGGATAGGCATCGTGCCTAATAGATATGCCACTAGTTCTGATGCGCTATTGTTATCGATTTCTTTCTATCTTGAGCGCGTTTTTTCTGGTAATGAAAATCAAATATCATTAGCATCAGTGCTATAATCAACAGAGCAATCAATACCCAGTCCACCGTTGGACGGTCTCTCATAAGAAATAATTGGTTAGACTGCAAACATAGTAAAAAACTTAAAGTAACACAATACCGCAGAAAGTAGGGTTTACCATTAACCGACGGGCACATGTGCAGACGCATTTACCGGGAATAGAATCATCGGCCGGCAACATTTTAAAGGAAATCCAGCCTTATTAGTGGAACCTCTCCTAATTTTACCTGTTATAAGAAACTCCAAAAGAGTTATTAATTTTTTGGACTCGTCTGTTCTGACTGGCCATATCGATTAAAATCATAATTAAAGCACAAATTAATAACGAAATTAACATCCAGTCTGTTGTGAATTGCTTTTTCATAATTTGAGTATTAAAATACATGCAAATTTAAAAAAAATGAACTGCAGTTCAACAAAAGAACCGCATAATGGGACAAATTAATAAATATTAAATCCAACAAATAAGCCCAAATTCCCCCTCCGAAGAAAACCTTGGATTGCTTAACAAAAAAATAACTGAACTTAACACCAGGACAAAAAACTGATTTCGCTATTAACGACAGGATTCCGGCACTCTTGCCTATTTATACATACACCTATAATTATATTATAAAAATCACAAAACACCTCATAACCAATAAAATAGACTATTTTAAGATACATATGAGGCTATTTAAAAAAAATTTTTTTTATAAAAACAAAACCATATATCTCAAAAATTACGTATATATGTAAATCTAACCATACAAAATACCTAACCAAAAACCAATTATGAGTAAGCTAATTATTATTGCAATTATTTTTTTCACCTTATTTTGGATCGTTCTTCTATTCATACAACCCATTATTATGGTTGCTTTTATCCTATTAACCAGCACTATATTTTGGTTGAATACCAGGCATGCAAAAAACATAGAATAAAACTGGGTCAAAGCCTGTTTAGGAATACAGACTTCCTATGACCTCGAACAGGTTGCATTTCCAACACTGCTATCAACAAACTATGACCATTGGTATATTACCATATCACATAGAAATGCCAGAAAAGTACAACCGATGGCAGCTGTCTATATACTGTTGAAAATTGACAGATGAGTCTATCGCATGCGTATAAGAAATATGCAACCCAATCCCCCCTCTTTATAAAGCACGAGAAATCCTTTCAGACTATCTGTATGAATCTGTATGACAGGTGTGTTTTTAAAAGAAAATCCACTTGCAATACCGGATCATTTATGCAGGCTTTACCGCTCCTTAATACGCTGACTATATCTTCTAACCTCTGTCCAATTATTAATATACCTTTAAAGGTATATTACAGACATTTTCGTTCATAGCGTCACCCTGAATTTATTTCAGGGCTATTCAGCAGGAAAGATGCTGACCACGTAGTAGCTATAAGGCAATTGAAAAAACAATTTCTACTTGTAAAATAAATTCAGCATAACAATCGCGCTAGTTTCAAGGGCTTAAATTAGTCAGTATAATATAAATATTAATCGAATTGAGGTTTCTAATTTAATGTAAACCTTAAACTAAATCCGAAATTACTGAATGAGGTGTTAAAAGTTTGTGAAGTATAAGGCTTGGTAATATTCGAATCGTAAAACAATTTGATATTAAATTTCTGATTCAATACATAATCTACACTTGGCCTAAGCGTAATGTTTTTTGCCCCTGAAGAAACTTCAGCATCGGTAACATCGGCACGGTAAATCACCGTTTTATTATCGCGGATAGCTACATCCAATTTAAAATCCATGTTGTTATCCATTTTCAGGCTTTTAAACCATCCAAACGGGAAGCGGAATTTATTGGTACGGTAGCCCAATCCTAAAACCATATTGTTTTCTGATAACTGTGCCAGCTGACTATTTGATAAACTTAAGCCCAATAACCTCGAACGGTTTAATTCAAAAGAAGCGGTCAGGTTATTTTTAAACCTCGTATCAACGCCAACCAAGGGTGAAAAATATTCTGAAATGGTCACCTGAGCAAACTGGTATTCAGGTAAAAAGTTATTATTTACATCTCTACTGCTAACGGCACCATTGGTTTCCTGGTAACGCAACAATGAGTTAAAGCCATTGATATTATAAGCCGAACGATAACCATGACGGATATCGACGGATGAAAATTTATCGGCAATAAAAGGAATACGTGTTAAGCCGCTATAAGTTAGGCTCCAGTTTGGAAGCGGTATTTTAGGGAAAGCATTCATTTTTGTTTTACCTGCATCTTTACCCGAATAAGCAGCCATAAAAGCAGAGATAATTACATCCTGGCTCTCTTTACCATAACCATCCGCATAGCCTGCATTAATGCCTCCCGAATTTGGGTTTTCAGCACCCAGCCTTCTGGAAATAATTATCCTATTAGCCATAAACTGATTAAATAGTCCTGAAATAACGGTGGAGTTGCTTTCTTTAAACGCCGTGCCCAAAGCGATGTACGATACGCTATAATCGCCCGTGGTAATTGCACTCAGATTCTCAAACGATGATACGCTGGCTACATACCTAAAATTGGTGCTGAAATTTCTTGTTTGTGCTTTATTGGCTTTTAAAGTAATCCGTAAATCTTTAAAGGGCTCTAGCAAACCGGTAAACTGAAAATCCTCTCTTAGCGTATTTACATACAATTGGTTCTGTAGCGTATCGGTTGTTAACCAACCATTATTCAAAGCCATTTCCCTAATATCGCGCTGGCTGCCAAAAACGAAACCCAAACCTGGTGCCCCAGTAGCCCTGTCAATTCCAAAAAACTGCGTTGTGGGCATGTAACCTGGCAGAAAAATACCTTTTGTTTGTACGAAACTGGCATTAACGTTTTTTAAACTGGTTAAAATGTTGATAAAAAAGTTCTTCGCTTTGCTACCATCCTGATCATTCCCTGCATTCCTGATGAAGCCAAATTTGTTGTACAATGTAGTCAGGTTTAATGTTGGGTTTACCTGTACAGTCCTGCTGTTTTGTACGGTATTACCTAAATTAATATTCGGATCGAGTAAGGTTGCAAGTGGTTCGGTCTGCCAGTTAAAGTTGGTACCATAACGGGTTTTTACGGTAACCCAGTTTAGCCCTGGTATTTTATCAATTGGTAAATTATAGGTAACGTTTAAATTGTGGTTATAATCGGTTGTACGTCCTAAACGTTTTAGGTTTTGCCAAACGGTATCACGTTTTATGCCGTCAATTCTTCCGTCTGGTTCATCAATAATCGAATAATTTGTGGCATTAAAATCCAACTGTAACGAACGGGTAAGGTTCCATGCGATACCATAAATCCGGCTCATGGTAAAGTTTTTATTAAAGGTGGTACCATAGCCACTCTGGTAAAGCCCGATGGTATTATTCGGATCATTATTCCGTAAAGTATTTTCTGAGTATAAACGGTCTACATCAATTCTGAAATTAATGGCACTTGGGAAAATACTGAAGTTAAAATCCTTCAATAAAGCCAGCATGTTCGATTTTATAATCTTCTCAAACGGCGCTATCGTTTTCGCTTCTTTAGCATAACTGTATTGTAGCGATGCCCTATAGGTATTCTGAATACTGCTCTGATTAATAAAATCGCGATGATTATATTGGGTATAAGCATAACTTGCTGCAAAATTCTCAATATCCCAAAGACGGGCAGGTTTACTGTTATTGGTCCTTTCTTTTCTTACGTTGGTAAAGTTTATCCCTCTTCTAACAGTATAATCCTGTGCAAAATTTAAAATCGAATCTTTTTGCTCTTTTGTAGATTGCTCCAAAGCATTTTTGAGCTCGATATCTGGTGTCCTGGGATTGTACTGTGGAGTAGAAACCTGCTTAGAGTAACTCACAAACATTGGAATTTTCACTCCTGATTTTTGCGGTAGAAACTTACCTAATTCCATGGCAGAAGAAACATCGAGCAATACATTGTCTGCACGGTTCCGCTCGCTCACTTTCGAATCGATAGATCCGAAACCAATGGTAGATTTACTCCCAGAAATATTGACGTCCGCAAAATCGGCTAGTTTTAAGTTCAATCTTCCCGTAGCTGCCCAACCACCTCTTTCATCGAATTCAGTTAATCTTAATTCGTTAAACCAAACCAGCGCATTTTTATCAAGGCCATCATCATTTCGTTCATCATTAGCGGCACGGAGTGGATTTTTAACACCCACCATATATACCCTAACCTTGCTCATATCAGGTTGCCCTTTAACTATAATTGTTCTATTTCCGTCGGTATAGGTAAACGGAACATTTGTAGGCCATGGTTGCCCATTAGCTTGTTTGGCAACGTTACGGGCTAACTTTGCATTTTGGAAAAGCGTTAAGTCAATATCCATTCTATTGGCTTCTGGCCAAATGGCGTCAGGATCGCTGGTACCTGGATTGGTAACCTTTAACGGAATTACATATTCATAATAATTATCCTGGTTATCGGTCCCGATTCTTAAGAATGCAGCAACATCATTATCATTTAAAATTTGATTATTAACCGCTTCAGCATGAATAAACATTTCCAAATGTTTATAGGATCTGAAATCGCTATAGGCTGTTTTAAATGCTCCTCTACCATAGCCATCTCTTAACGATTTTACAATAACAGATAGCGATTGCTCATTTAAACGCGTGTCGCCACGATAATTGCTGTAGTCACGTTCCCGAAGAATACCGGGCGGTGTAACATATGGAATTGGTAAACGTTTCCCATTTTCTTCAATGTTTACTGTAGATACTTCAATAGTAGAATTATCAGGCGTAAGTGCAGGTAAAGATGGATCAACGATCACCTGCGCAGCTAGATTCGAAGCATTGTATTCTCTCCACTCTCCACGGATCAATTGTAATTTTGCAAAACGCATTACGGCAGTATCAGCAAAATTGGTCATAAACATTCTGAAGAAACGGATAGATTTAAAATCCTGGATACCGCCTACCCGATCCTGATACTGGCTAATCGGGATTCTGAACTGATACCATGAAACGGCCTGCGTATTCCCATTGGCCAGTTTTACCTGCGAGGTTACTTTATCGGTAATAAAATTCTGTCCAACATTTAAATCTCCCGGGCGCATCGAAACTTTATATTGAAAATACTCATCACTTTGCGTCATGTTATTATCGCGGTTGATGTCTTCCCCATCAGGTAAAGAAGTGGAAGCGGAGTTTTCAAGTCCTAATTCTTCCTGCGACTGCTGCGAGGTTTTAGAGTTGCCTTCAGTTCCGTTATATTTTTCGTAGCGTTTAAGAATACCTGCATTTATCTGATCTAATGCCGGCCCCCTGAAATAAGTATAATTATCTGATGATGGATCGGCATCAAGCGCAGTTGAAGCTGTTGCATTTAGTTGCGATTTGATCTGAGTAATTGCTGCAGCAAATTTTACTTTTTCATCAGCATCAGATAATCCGTCCAAACCTACATCCTGTGCTCTACGCGAATTGGCATTGTTATCGAAAGCCTGTACAACAGGTTGTAATTTTGGCACGCGCCCCCAAACGGTTTCATCGTATTTGCTTGGATCGTTTGTTGCCGGCAAACCATTTTCTAACGATTTTCTTCCATCTTTAAGAATATCTTCCGAAATATTCCCCAGGTTGAAATAGATATCACCACCTGCCGAATTTGGTTTATAAATAAATGGATCCATCACCCAAAATTCGATGAAGCCAATATTTAAAGCTTCAAAATCGTTTGTTTCGATCTTCCGCTGAAAACCTCCCCAATTATTTCTGGGTTGCAACAAACTTCCATCTGGCCTAAAATCAGTAGTACGGAAATTATAAGGTCCCCTAACGGTTGGGTAAAAGGCCACATCCAAAGTGGTAATATTTAAGGCCTGCCCGGTTGCCGTTTCCTTAAACGGAAAAACTTCCTGCTCAATTACCTCTCTTACATAGTGATTGGAAAGTTCTCCCCGGTTGCCCCTGATATTGGCAGGAGTGGTAGAGGCTGCCGAATTATAAAAAGTTGGATCGATGTTATAAAATGCAATTCGTGCCCGGTGGTAACCATACGATAAATCGTTGGATTTATCAAATTCCGGAAAAAGCTGAGGTGTACCAGACAGCTGCCAGGCAATGGCACTCTTTAAATCGATTACCGATCTCGACGCCTCGAAATCATCTAAATAACTTACCCCGTTTTTACTGCCTGCAAAATTCAGCGCTCTTGGATGACCCGGAATCAGTTGAGCAAATTCACCATAAAACGTTACACTTGATGGTGCTTTAGTTGAAATAAAAGGAAGTTTATCAACCAGTTTGGTTAAAAACCGCGAGGGTGAACTATAGTTAATATCTGCTCCCCAAATGGTATTTGAGATGGGTTCTTCGCCGATGTTTACCTTTTGGGTTAAAGGTTTTTCGGTCAGGTTCATGATGGTACCCCCAAGGTTTAATTTATTGTTTACACGGTAATCTAAACGGGTTCCAAAAAGCGACCGCTGCTGAAGACCAAAGGTTTCACTGTTTTCTGTGGTGATCCTAATCGGTTGACCGGATACCAAAAGTGCCTGGTTGATGATGCTCACACGCCCACCCTGATAATCGACCGTGAAATCTACTCCTTCTGTCAGCGGCATTGTTCCTGCAAAAACCTTTACCGATCCTTCCGGAACATTGATGGCATTTAAGCTGAACTCAGAAGAAATATCAGATTGGTAGTTTACCTTGATGGTATACCTGTTCTGGTTTTGAAACAGCTGCCTGGCGATGGTTTGTGTTGAATCGTAAAGCGCGGTAAAAGTATATTTATTGATCAATGCCTGTTCGCTCGGCAAAAACTTTGCAGCCAGATCTTTCCCAAATGGCTCAATCACAAGAAAAATAATCCTCCCATTTGCCGGATCGATGGTGATATAACCCGAATTGGTATTGGTAACCAATGAAGTCTGCCCATTGCTGCCTACACCGAACATACTGGCCTGGTTGGCATTACTTGCCGTAGAATAAGATCCAAAAGCATTGTTTGCAGATACAAAATCGAAAACCCCATCAGGTTTCCGTTCATTCTGTTGATTTAAACGATCGAATTCGGTTAGGGCAATCCACTGTTTATTAGCGGTATTCTGACCTTCCGTCATTACCGGATTGTCTACACCTGTTTCGTTATCGATACGGTAAATATCCAGTTTAAAATTCTGACTACTGATCTGATATCCGCCGATAGAGTAAATATTTTTCATCATCAGATCCCATGTTGGCAGCTGGATCTTAGTGGTTTCGTTCTTCAACAATTTGGCATAAAGCACTTTTGGGTTAGCCGCATCAAAAGAAACATCGGTAGAAAACTCACCCACCTGATATTCCACACCGTTATAGGTATAGCGGTAGGCAACTGCTAAAACCTCATCGGCATTTAGCGGATTGTTTAAGGATAAATAACCCAGTTGTGGCTGAAAAGTAAATTCGCGATCTGTTAACTTCCTCGCATAAACCAATTTAGCAAAATTATCGGTATTGCTACTGTTAGCTGGCGTTGTTTGGAAAAAAGAAAGGACGGCATTAGAATTTGTCTGCCTGATAGCGCCCCCCTGATAAGCATTTAATTGCGAGATCAAGTTGTTTGACTGCTGTGGAAAACCGGTAGCGGTAGTTCCTGCCGGCAGACCAGAAGTACCTCCGGTAATTAAATTATTGTTAAAAGGAACGTTTTCACCCAAATCCATCAGGCCCAATACATCTCTGGAGTCTGTGGTATTTCCTGCTTTATTGGTAATCCAAACTTCAATTTTGGTAATCTGGATCGGAGAGGTAATGGTCGGTGCGTTAGCCAGGTTTTTGTTATAGTTGTTTCTGAAATATTGGGACAGGAAATAGTGTTTATTGGCCTCATAATTATCAATATTTACCGTGGTGGTGTTTTGCTGTGCCCCATTGGTAATCTTGATTTCTCTCGATTGTGATTTTTGTTGGGTATAAACACTGGTTACATTTAAACGTCCGAATTTCAGTTGTGTTTTTATACCAAAAAGTGCCTGCGTTCCAGTAATCAATGAGGTATTTAAAGGCAAACTCACATTACCGGCTTCTATTTTTTGAATAATGTCGTCTACGCCGCCTGTATAATCTAATTTGATCTGATTTTCAAAATCAAACTGTGCTTCTGTATTGTAATTACTTTTAATTTTTAACTTGGTGCCTATATTTCCAACCAGGTCCATTTGGATCCTCTGGTTAAAATCAAAATTGGTTTGTACCCTTTGTCTTTCGTTAAAAAGCGGGTTTTCATTTTTATTTACCCTGCCCAAAAAAGTAAGCTCAGCCTCACCACGTGGTTGAATATCAATCGTTGTACCTCCAAACAGTTTTTCAAAAGCTTTACTATTTACCTGAATCTGTGGAATAATGCCGGTACTTCTGTAATCGCTTACTTCTGCATTAGAAATGCTCCGCCAGTTGCCTCTTTTTATTTCACTGTTTACCAGCCGCTGGTACTCATCAATGGTAAGGTATTGGGTATTGAGAACGAAGTTTTCGCCAATGAGTTCTTTAACAACATACCGCCTGTTTTTTGCATCGTATTCTACAACACGCTTTAAATTACTTGGAGATGGATAAAATGGATGAACTGCCGGATTAAGCCCCAACCGCTGTTTCTCCCGTAAGCTAAAATTATTTTTCGACTTAATAGTATCCGTTCTGCTTGAAACAACTTGAGCATAAGTAGTTTGAGAAGCAATTAAAAAGAGAGGAATGAGAAACAGAAATGTAGATATTCTCTTCAAAGGCGTTAGATCTATAAAGTTTTCAAAGCTTGTTTAATTAATTGCTCTACCGAAAGGCTTCCCTCTGTTACTTTTAATATCTGATCTATAGTTTTTTCGGCGGTTTGTTTGGCGAATCCGAGCATTACCAATGCTGATAACGCTTCATCTTTAACAGTATTGTGTTGAGGCATAGAAATTAATGAATCAGCCCCTTCTTTTTTTAACTTATCTTGCAGTTCTAAAACCAGTCGTTGTGCAGTTTTTGCACCCAAGCCCTTAATGCGCTGTATGAGCGGCAAATCTGCCTTAACAATTGCAGTTTGAATCTCAACGGGAGTGATGGAGGATAAAATCATCCTGCCCGTATTCGGTCCGATGCCCGATACCGAAATTAAATGTAAAAATAAACGGCGTTCGCCTTCATCAGCGAAGCCGTATAATGTATGTGCATCTTCTTTTACATGCAGCCAGGTATATAACTTACACCTTTCTGCATCGGCCAAAGCGCTGTATGTATTTAATGAAATGTTTATATGATAGCCTATACCTCCGGCTTCAACCACAACATAAGCTGGGTTTTTAAATGTCAATCTACCATCAATATAGGCGTACATGTAATATTACTTTTTAGTTGTTTTCCCAAATATACCTTTTCGTTTCGATGTTGCAATTTCTTCTTTTGCCTGCACATCTACAACAGCTATGGTAACCATATTAACGATTTCACGTACAGAACTACCTAATTGAACAATATGAACAGGTTTATTCAGCCCTAATAGGATCGGACCAACTGCTTCGGCACCGCCAAGCTCTTGTAACAATTTGTATGCAATGTTCCCCGACTCCAGATTTGGGAACACTAAAGTGTTTGCCGGGGCATCTGCCAAAGTGCTAAATGGAAAATTATCTTGCAACAGTTCGTTGTTGATGGCAAAGTTTCCTTGCATTTCTCCATCCACCACAATTTCAGGATGATTTTGATGAAGAAGTCTTACCGTTTCCCTTACTTTATTTGGGGTTATCCCATCATTAGAACCAAAATTTGAATAAGATAATAAGGCAATGCGCGGTTTGATGTTAAACTGTTTAACAGATTTATCAATTAACAATGTGATATCTACCAATTCTTCTGCAGTTGGATCTACGTTTACCGTGGTATCGCCAAAGAAAACAGGACCTTTTTTGGTCATCATCATATACATACCTGCAACACGCTTAACGCCTGGTTCTACACCAATCACCTGCAGGGCAGGTTTAATGGTAGCACCATAATTTTTGGTCAAACCCGAAATCATGGCATCGGCTTCTCCAAATTCAACCATCGAAGCGCCGTAATAGTTACGGTCTCTCAATAGTTTTGTAGCGTCACGCATGGAAGAAACTCCCTTGCGTTGGCGTTTTTTGAAAAGTGCTTCTGCATATTGTTGGGTTTTTTCAGGATTTTGCATCTGATCAATAATCTCTACTCCCACAAGCTCCAGCGCATGCTCATCTATAATGGCTTGTATCTTCTCTTTATTCCCTAAAAGAATGGGAATGGCGATATTCTCATCTTTTACAATCTGAGCAGCTTTTAAAATTTTATAATTATCAGCCTCTGCGAATACCACACGTTTAGGATCCATCTTTGCTTTGGTAGTTACCGCCCTCATGATGGCATCATCCAAACCTAAACGTTTCCTTAATTCTTCATTGTAGGCATCCCAATCGGTAATAATTTTTCTGGCCACCCCACTTTCAATTGCAGCTTTTGCCACTGCGGTTGATACTTCGGTAATCAATCTGAAATCAACAGGTTTTGGGATGATATAATCCCGTCCAAATTTTAAATTACGCGCATTGTAGGCTAGGTTAACGGCTTCTGGAACCGATTTTTTGGCCAGTTCGGCAATTGCCCTAACTGCAGCAATTTTCATGGCTTCATTGATACTGGTTGCCCTAACATCAAGCGCACCACGGAAAATATAAGGGAAACCCAGTACATTGTTTACCTGGTTTGGATAATCAGAACGGCCTGTAGCCATGATCAGATCCTTACGGGTTTTAATTGCCAGCTCATAGGCAATTTCAGGATTTGGATTCGCCATCGCAAAAACAATTGGGTTTTTGGCCATTCCCACCAACATATCCGGAGAAATGACATTTGCTGCTGAAAGTCCGATAAAAACATCAGCCCCTTTCATTGCTTCTCCAATATTAGAAATACCTTTTCTGGTGGTTGCGAAACTCATGCGGATATCATCCAGATCGGTACGGTGGATATCAATTAACCCATTGATATCGAACATCACCAGATTCTCTTTTTTGACCCCTAAACTCAGGTACATCTTAGAGCAGGAAACTGCAGCAGCACCCGCGCCACTCACCACAACCTGGATTTTATCTATTTTCTTTTTTTGAATTTCGCAGGCATTTAATAATGCTGCTCCAGAAATAATGGCTGTTCCATGCTGATCATCATGCATTACAGGGATATTCATTTCCTGTTTTAAACGGCGCTCAATCTCGAAACACTCTGGGGCCTTAATATCTTCCAGATTGATTCCTCCAAAAGTTGGCTCCAGAGCTTTAACGATTTTTACAAAATCATCTACATTTTCGGTATCCAGCTCTAAATCAAACACATCAATATCAGAGAATATTTTAAATAGAAGGCCCTTGCCTTCCATTACCGGTTTACCTGCCTCAGGACCGATGTTACCCAACCCCAAAACAGCTGTTCCATTACTGATTACTGCAACTAAATTACCTTTAGCGGTATATTTATAAACATCCTCTTTATTGTTTGCGATTTTTAAACAAGGCTCTGCAACTCCTGGGGAGTATGCCAGGGTTAAATCCCTTTGCGATGTTGTTGGTTTAGTAGGTACTACTTGTATCTTTCCGGGACGGCCTTGCGAGTGGTAATCCAACGCATCTTGCTTTCTATTCGTATTACTCATTAAGTAACTTATTAGTGACGTCGCAAAGGTACAATTCTTTTTATGAGGCTTAAAATAAAAAGCCGTTCAAAAAAGTTAAACAAGATGCGACATTAATCTGCTGGCAACGCCAAATAGATTAAACTAGTTATTACGGTAAGATTTCAAAAATAACCTGATCAATAAGTAAATACCTTGGTCCGGTTTAAAGTATTATCCCTTGCTAATTTTCAGGATCATCCCAACTTGCAAACCTGCTTTTGATAAACGGTTGTCTCTTCTGATACTTTGAACAGTTGCACCGTCAAATTTCTCTGCAATTTCCGATAAGGTATCGCCCGTTTTTACTTTATAACTTAAAAATGATGATGGTGCTTTTAATGTTGTACGGTTTTTGGCGTAGATCTTTAATCTTTGTCCTGGCACCAAGGTTTTGCTTTTTAAACCATTCCAGACCCTTAAATCCTGTACCTCTACACCATATTTGTCGGCAACAGTTGTTAAGCTCTGTCCCGAGATAACTTTATGATAAACTACAGCTGGTGTAGCTATACTTTTAGTTTTTTTCTTTCTTAAATCTCTTACATCATCAGTACTCGCTGCAACCACTTTCATGCTTACATCCACTTCTTGATTGTTTAGTACGTCGTAAATACCGGCATAATCAACATCCCTCAACTTGGGCATCACAATGCGCTTCGGCTCATCATCTGTCCCATTCACAATCTTTTTCTTATACGATGGGTTTAAGGCCATAATCGCTGCTTCATCAACATTTAATACTTTTGCAAGCGTGGAAAGCGAAACAAAACGAGTAGTTTGAACCGTATCGGTTTTTAAGAACATGCTCGATGCTTGCGCCGTAATCTGATGTTTGTGAGAATAGTTCATCACATATACTGCAGCGATAAATGCCGGCACGTAATTTCTGGTTTCCTTGGGCAAAAATTGTCTGATTACCCAAAAATCCCTAGATCCTGCTTTATCGATAGCCCGGTTCACATTTCCCTTTCCGCAATTATAGGCGGCAATGGCCAATAGCCAATCGCCAAGCTCTTCAAAAGCATCTCTAAAATAAGCTGCCGCAGCATAACTGGCCTGGATCGGATCTTTTCGTTCATCTACAAAATTGTCCATCTTTAGTCCATAGGCCTTACCCGTGCCGAACATAAACTGCCAGATACCTGTTGCTCCTACTCTCGAAATAGCATGCGGATTCATCTGCGATTCGACGATAGTTAAATATTTTATTTCCTGCGGAATGTTATAATCCTTTAAGGCCTTATCAAAAATCGGGAAGTAATAGCTCGATAAGCCGATCATTTTACCAAACATATCTTTACGCTTGGCATAAATATCGATATACTGCTGAACGTATTCGTTGTATGGGAGAGGTACCGTTTTAGCGATAGAATCTAGCCTGAGTTTGTAGATAAAGTTCTGCCCCATACTTAATGGGTTTTCAGAGACAATCGGTACGGCTACGGTATCGGTATTGATAAAGATGTTATTATGAATCTTCGGAAGACTATCGAGTTTGAGTGTTTGTTGCGCGGAAGAGGAAGAAACGTATCCAAAACAAGCACAAATTGAAGCAAAAAGTATTTTTTTAATCATGGGCTATTGGTTCAAATTTTCATTAACCGTGATTTGTGTCCTCACAAACCTTTATACAGATTCCTTTTTCTTTCCATAATAAGGAAAAGAGTAGAGCCTGTGAACCTTCCAGACGACGCCTGGAAAACAGTTAATAAAATGCCACTGCCATACTTAACTATAATGCTTTTTTGCATTACGGTTGCTTCGTAATTGCAATGACGATAAAACTATGATAAAAATGCCTGAGAAAAAGCCAGAAGCTTATCTTCCTCAAAATGTTTGGCTGTAAATTGTATACTTAACGGTAAACCTGCCGCATTATTGCCTATTGGCAAAGCAATTGCCGGATTTCCGCTTAAAGAAGGTAATACGGTAAAAATATCAGCCATGTACATTACAATTGCATCCTGAACATGATCACCAATTTTAAAAGCTGCTGTTGGCGCCACAGGAGAAAGAATAAAATCATAATCCTGAAACAAAACATCCATTTTTTCTCTGATCAACCGACGAACCTGCTGTGCTTTTTGATAATATGCATCGTAATATCCTGCACTTAGAACAAAAGTACCTAAAAGAATGCGGCGTTTTACTTCTTCGCCAAAACCTTCGGCGCGGGATAATTTATAAAGTTCATTTAGGGATTTCGCTTCCATGTTACGGTGCCCGTAATGAACGCCATCATAACGCGAAAGATTGGAAGAAGCCTCTGCCGTTGTTAAGATATAGTATGCTGGAACCAGATAATCCAACAGCTCAAAAGAAACGTACTCCACAGTATGCCCATCAGATTTGAGCTGATCGATTGATTTTAAAATGGCAGATTTAATTTCGGGATCGAGCGCCTCGCTCTCAATAGTTTCCTTTAATACCGCTATCTTATGTTTTTTACATTCATTCAACTGAGCAGGATAATCGGGTACTGTAACAGGAGAAACGGTAGAGTCATAATCGTCCGCACCAGCTAAAACCTGTAAAAGCAAGGCAGCATCTTCCACTGAAGATGTAATGGGACCAACCTGATCGAAAGAAGAAGCATACGCAATAACACCATACCTTGAAATACGTCCATAGGTTGGTTTAAGACCAATCTGCCCGCAAAAAGCGGCTGGTTGTCTTACTGAACCACCGGTATCGGTGCCCAGGGCCGACAAACACATATCGGCCTGAACTGCAACAGCGGAGCCACCAGAAGATCCACCTGGCACAAGTTCAGGATTTGCCGCATTTTTAGCAACCCCATAGTATGAAGTTTCATTAGAGCCGCCCATAGCAAATTCATCACAGTTTAAACGGCCAATAATAACGGCATCTTCCTGTAACAAACGTTGCACAACTGTAGAAGAATATGGAGATATGAAGCCTTCGAGCATCTTTGATGATGCAGTAACCACATGGCCTTCATAACAGATATTATCTTTAATACCAATTACCATCCCTGCAAGTTTACCTGCAGTGCCTTCTTCTATTTTTTGCTGTACTGCTTTCGCCTGAACTTCGGCCGATAAAAAAAACACCTCATTAAATGCATTGAGGTGTTCATTATATTCAATTTGCTTAAAGTAATAAGCTAATAAATCGGGTAAAGTTAATTGCTTTTGCGAAATGAGTGTTTGAATCTCTTTAAGAGAGCTATATTTCTTCAAAACTAAAAATTATTGCAATTAAACGGTTTTATCACGGTTAGACGGATCTACTTGTTCTCCATCAACGCCATCTTTACCATCTTTAAATTCTTTAACACCTTTACCTAAACCTCTCATCAGTTCAGGAATTTTTTTACCACCAAATAATAACAATACCACTACCGCAATAATGATAATCTCTGGTGTTCCAAGCATTGCTGCTATTGTTGTATTTAACATAACTTTTTGTTTAAACTTTTTCTTTGTCAGTTATAATTTTTTCGTCAGCAGGCTTACTGGTTTCAGTATGAGCTGTACTTGCCGTTGCCCTTTCATCAACAGAAGGCTCTTCTGATGGGTGATGGCGCTGACTATGGTTTACCGCGGTTTCTTCTGCTTCTTCTTTATCTAGATCCATAGCGTTGATGTTCCTATGGATTTCACGTTTAACACCATCAGATGCATCTTTGAACTCCCTGATCCCTTTCCCTAGTCCTCTTGCGAGTTCAGGTAATTTTTTACCCCCGAACAACAAAAGAACTACCACTAATATGAGCACGATCTCCGATCCACCCATATTTAAAAACTCTAATAACGTGCCTTGATACATCACTAATATAATTTATACAAATATAGACATTTTAAAAACTATTCTTTTACTTACTGATCCAGGCTTCCGGATTTAAAGCGGCCTGCCCTCGTCTGATCTGAAACTTTAAAACAGCATCATCACCAGTATTGGCTACAACTCCAATAGTTTGTTTCGTATCAACAGAATTACCGACACTCACACTAACCGATTTTAAATTCTGGTATACCGTAAAATATTCACCATGGTTGATCAGAACAACCGTTCTACCCATCATTACCTGCACAGCTGCAACTTTACCGGCAAATACGGCTCTAACCGCAGCCCCATCAGTTGTAGTAATATCTACTCCATCATTGGTATAACTTGCCTGGTCTAGCTTATGTAGTCCAAACCTTTCGGTTATTGTTCCTGTTGCTACCGGCCAAGGTAATCTTCCTCTATTATTTTCAAAGCCTGCCGATAGTCTCGCCGTCTCTGGAGTTGCCGTTAGCAATTCCCCGGTCGATTTGGCTTTAGCTGTCGGTGTAGCAGGAGTTGCTGGTGCAGGTTTATTTTCTGCCTTGGCTTTAGCTGCCGCTATTCTCGCTTCTTCTGCCGCTTTCCTTCTTGCCTCTTCAGCCGCCTTTCTTCTCGCCTCTTCAATTGCCCGCTGAATTGCAGCGCTAATGGCCCTGTCTATCTGCGCCTGTTGTTTTTTACGACTGGTAATATCCTGTTTAAACTGTTTTTCGTCCTTGCTCAGCTTGTTTAACTCTACTGATTGTTTACTTTTATCCTTACTTAAACGCTCACGCTCTCTTTCCTGCTCTTTTAACAGGTCACTTTTTTCTTTAAGCGTTTTATCCAGCACTTTAATTTTACCATTCAGGTCTTGCTGTGTATTTTCAATATACCCAGCCTGTTTTTTACGATATTGACTAAACTGCTGTAAATATTTAATCCGTTTATATGCCTGGTTAAAATCTTTCGACGCAAAAATGAACATCATTTTATCGTACGAATTTCTGTTGCGCTGGGCAAAGCGGATCATACCTGCGTACTCTTTTTTAAGATCGCCTAACTGACCTTGCAACGTATGTACGGTATTTGTGTTCTGAGAGATTTGGTTATCCAGATTTTTTATTTCAGAATTAATGGTACCAATTTTATCCTGGCGCAACCTAATCTGGGCATTAATGGTATTAATCTGCTGGATAGTAAGCTTTTTACCACTGGCAGTTTTATTCAAATTCTTCTGAAGCTGTTCGATTTCGCGTTGTATAGCTTCTTTTTTCCTTCTGAGCTGGCTTTCAGTTTGTGCAACTGCCGAAAGAGTTAACACGCTTAAAAAAAGGATAAATAGGAGTTTTTGTAGCTTCATTAAGCCAAAAGTATAAAAATTTTACAGTAAAAAATATTAAAATTGAGATACTAAAGTCATAATCACTTACTATATAAGCGTCTTCACTCAATCTTCATATAATGCAAAGATTGCCTAACAGACTGTTGCAGTGCAGCAGATTTATTTGGCAAACCATTAGATTTAACTGTAATTGAAGTGCTATTTTACAACCGTAAACCTCTTTGGTACATTAAACGGGAAATCGACAGGAACATTGCCATCAATTTTTACAAATTGAAGGTCGATGTTTATTTTTTTCGCTTTAGACAGTGTTTTGATCTGTAAAGCACTTGGGAATAAAGATTCGTTTAACTTCTGATAATCGGAATAGGTAACTTTTAAGGCCTGTCCGTTTTTAACGTCATTTAAATTGGTTTCAGATACTTTGAACAGCGTGTTAAAAAGCAGTTTGTAATCTAACTCCGATTTACTTCCGGAAACAACCCAAACACCATTTTCCTGTTTAACATCCGATTCTGCAGTTAAAAATTCGCCCATGGCATTGCCTGTTAAAATGGCCTGGAGTGTGTTAAAATTAACCTGTTTATTGGTAAAATTATAAATATAACTAAACGGCTTTTTGAGGTATTCGCTTTTCATCCGGTTCATAATCTTGATGCTATCAGGCGTTATCAAAGCCCTTGCCACCTCTGCCATTCCACCTAAGGCCGTAATGCTTACCCAGATGGTTTCCTTGTCTTTCATTTTGAAATTCATGGTAACGTCATTGGCATCGCCGGCAATATCTAAAGTTGCTTTTGCTTTTAAAGAAAGTGTATTAAATTTTAGTTGTTTGCTATTTAGTAGTGTTAGAGCCTCTGCTTTTGAATTGTCAGTTTTGGTTTCTGTTTTAGTAGGAGGAACCACAACAATTTCTTTTTTAGGTTTACATGCCGAAACAAAAATTACAGCTCCTAACAGGAATGCACTATTTAAAATATTTCTTTTCATTTATCTTTTTAATTAATACTTCTGATCCGTTTCCGGCCTCTTTTGCTTTTTGCCATTGGATTAATGCGGCATCCTTTTCACCTTTCATAAAAAGTATATCGCCATATCGCTCCAGGTAAACACCATTTTTACTGCTATTGTTTTGCAAAGCCTTTTCAATCCATGTTTTCGCCAGATCGTATTTCTGCTGCTTAAAAAGAATAAAAGCATAAGTATCTATGATTGAGGGATTATTGGGCATTGCATTGGATGCTGTTTCCGCATATTTAGCCGCCTTTGTTAAGTCGTCATTTCTTAACGCCAGATAATACGCGTAATTATTCATGATGAGATAATTATCGGGCTCCATTGAGATGGCTTTTTCGAAAGCTGTTTTAGCCAGGGGAAAATTATTCTGGTTAATATAGATATCGCCCTGAAGGGCATAAATCTGCGCCTGCAGGCTTTTATTCTCCACATCCAACTGTAAGGATGTTTTTAAGTTGTTTTGAGCAGACTCATATTTGCCGGTCTTAAACATTGCATAAGCCATGTAATAGTATAAACTGGCCTGATTTGGGTAAATGGTTAGCGCTTCATCACCCACTTTTATGGCGTCATCATAATGCCCCAGTAAAGTCTGGATATTAATTACCTGCTCCCAAACCACATAAACCTGTTCGTTAAGTTTCAAAGCAGCCTGATATTGGGCCAATGCCTCTTTTAGGTTATTCTGCTGATAAAGTACATCGCCATAAAGTGCCAATGCTTTTGCTTCAGTCGGATTTTTCTCTGCAATTAACTTACTCAGTTCGCTTACATTGTTAGCAATAACAGGTTGGTTAAGTTTAGGAAAAAGTGAGGCAATAATCTTCACCTTTTCAGCAAGAGGCATTTCATTGTTTTGGAAAGCCAATTTTAAGAATGAAAATGCAGCCTCATCATTTTTCTGCTTGCGGTAAATATCGGCCAAAGCCAGGTTTACCTCAAAATTATCCGGTTCCAGCTGCCGCGCTTTGGTCAATACCTTTAATGCTTCCGGATCATTCCCCTTCTGTAAAAGTAAACCTGCAGCATATAAATAGTTCTTTACATCGGCCTGGTTGCCTTCCAATAATTTTACAATGTCACTTTCTGTGGCACTTCCATTTGCCTGAAAGCGTTTTCTCGCATTCGTCAGATCTCTTGAGTCACCGAATTTAACCTGGATTTCATCATAAGTTTTTTTAGCAGCATCTAACTGACTGGCTAAAAACTGCGCATTGGCCTTATCAAAATAATAAGCATCGTTTTCAGGATCGAGGCGGATCAACTGGCTGAATACCTCAATCAGTTCGGGCATTTGATTGGTGCGCTTGTATACCTCACCGAGTAAGCGCCAGTACCATAAATTACCAGTGTTTAATTTGATTGCCTGTTTGATGTACCGTTCAGCTTCTGAGAGTTTATCTAAACGCAGGTTTGCATTGGCCAGTTCAAAATAGGCGGCGTGGTTATTAGGGTCCAACCCAACAATTTTATTGAAATTGGTAGAGGCGACCACATAATTTTCAGACATTTTCTCCCGTAGGCCCGCAAAAAACAATTGCTTCACCATATTGCTGTCGCGATTGGCATTTGATGTAACCGTCCCCTGCCCTAAAGCCTGGAAGCTTACCAAAGTAGCGCCAATAAGAAAATGTACTTTGTATTTCATATCATCTGAAAATTAACTCCAAACTGAGTACTCCAAACTATTTCCCCGTATGTCCGTAACCGCCTTCGCCGCGTGCCGTCTCGCCTAGTTCTGTAACCAGCTGCCAGCTCACCGTTTCATGTTTGGCTACTACCATTTGTGCAATCCTATCGCCATTAACGATTTTAAAATCTGTATCTGATAAATTTACCAATAAAACTTTTATTTCCCCACGGTAATCAGCATCAATTGTACCTGGTGAATTTACAATGCTGATGCCGTGTTTATAGGCCAAGCCGCTTCTGGGCCTGATCTGTGCCTCGTAGCCAACAGGCAGTTCGATAAATAAGCCTGTTGGTACTAACAGGCGTTGTAAAGGTTTAAGTATTATTTCCGCTGTGATGGCTGCCCTTAAATCCATTCCTGCCGCATGTGCAGTTTCATATTGTGGAAGAGGATGTTCGGATGTATTGATGATTTTTATTTCCATTTTACCAGGTATGAGATTGGAGATGCTAGACTTTAGATGATTAATTCTTCCGATTTACTTTTTTAATATTTTCGCTACATTATCCTTCTCAAAATAGAAAATACCTAGGAGAAATAGCACTAAAATTCCGTTTCCGATATAAATATTTCGTTTGAAGACCCAAAAAGATAAGTATACCATAACAATAGAAACCAAGATATAGATACTCATTGCTTTGAGTTTATAAGGTATGGGGTAATGCTTTTGTCCCAATAAGTAAGAAATAACCATAATGATGAAATAGGCAAACATTGATACCCATGCCGAACCCATATAACTGAATTTAGGAATCAGGATAATGTTCATGATGATGGTGAAAACAGCGCCGACCAGAGAGATATATAGGCCGTACCTGGTTTGATCGGATAAGCGGTACCATACCGATAAATTCATATAAATACCTAAACAAACATAACCGAACAACAAAAATGGAACTGCATTGAGCCCTACCCAATACCTCGAATTGATAAAATATTTAATGATTTCAATGTTGGCCGTTAAGCCTACAAAAAGGATTGATAAAGCGAGTACAAAGTAGTATAAAATGTTAGCATAGGTTTGTTTTGCATTTGCATTTTTAGCGTGACTAAAGAAAAATGGTTCAGCACCTAACCTAAAAGCCGTATTAAAAATACTAATGAAAATGGCCAGCTTACATACGGCTCCATAAATACCCACATCATGATTGGCAATACTTTCTGGCAGGTATTTACCCAATAAAATTTTATCTAAGTTTTCATTGATGATAAATGATAAATTAGCCACAAGTACAGGCCAGCTATAGCCCAGCATATTGTTGAATAAGCTTTTATTAAACTTAAATTGGATTTCTAAAAACTGTGGAATAAGCATGAGCAGGGTGACAATGCTCGCGATTAAATTGGCTACGAATACATAACCGACCCAACGGCCTTTATACCAGGAATTGAACCAATCACTCAATACATCATGCTTAATAAGGAATGGGATAACGTAAATGAACACCAGATTTAAGCCTACAAAAGTGCCTATATTGAGAAACTTGATTAAGCTATATTTAAATGGCTTTCCATCGGCCCTTAATTTGGCGAATGGAATTACACTGATGGCATCCACAAATAAAATCCATGCGAAATAATGCACATAAGATTTTTGGTCGGCCAATTCGGCAATGTTTCCATCTAAAGTATACCTGGCCAGGTAATCGGAAAAAATTAATGCGGTGATTAAAAACAGTGTTGATATAAAAGCGATTACCAAAAAGCTATTGTTGTACACTTCCTGCTTCCGATCTTCATGTTTATTTAAATACCTGAAAAAAGTGGTTTCCATCCCAAAGGCCAATATTGGATTGATGATAGATACATAACTAAACATTTTGGTAAAAACACCATAAACGCCAGGGGCGAAAACACCCGTGTAAACAGGTGTTAAAATAAAATTGAACAACCGTGAAAAAATGGTACTGATACCATAAACCATGGTTTGCCCAAGAAATTTTTTATATACAGACATTTATGATTGAGATTTGAGTACTGCGTATTGAGATAAGCTCCCAGCGGAACACTATAGCAATCCAACAATTCAGCAATTTATTTTCTTAAGACTTCAAAATTACGATAGTTTTTTACTTCGCCATCGCTTACCGCCACATTTTCTACACGCGAGCGGTCAGGACCTTCATGGCACCAGTTTACAAATTCCTCCAAAAAGATTTCTTCACCTTCTGCTTCTATATAAACCGATCCATCCTTTTCGTTTCTTACAAAACCAGTTACCATCATTTGGTTGGCAATCATCTTAGTGGTTTCTCTAAAACCAACGCCCTGCACTTTACCTGTTACTGTTATATCGAGGTGTTTCATTTATTCTTGTAAAGTTGAAATGTTTATAACTGCAAAGGTAAATGAATTATCACAATTCTTTAACACCTGTTAATGATGGCACTGAAGTGATGTAACGAAGCTATACGTAATTACTTGGCTAAACTATTACCAAATACATCACGTTTATCTTAGAACTACTAAGAGCCTGTTAAAATTAAATAAATTTATTTCGTATGTCGGTCTGAGTATAGTCGAAGACCATTTCAACGCGTTAATAAAGCAATCGACTACGCTTATGTGACAGCAAAAGGCTATTTATATTTGTCATAAAAATTTAACAGCCCTAAGTCTGCGGATATGAATTGTAAATAAAGTTGAAATTGTTTGCCAATACGCTTTCACATACTGGCTTCGTCTTTTACAATCAAAATCTTTATAAAAATTTGGTGAATTACCTGCAAAACCAAAAATTATAATTAGACTGGTTATCATTAACACTAATTTTTCCGGAATAGGTTAACATTTAGGTAATTTGAGTTTTAAAACGGAGACGATAATGAGTGTACACATAGGATTGATGATCTGGAAGGAAATGAAAACCAAAGAGATTCCTGTTTCCATATTTGCAGAAAAAATGGCCATTAGCAAAAACAAGGCACAGGAAATCATCAATAGTGCCACCCTGGATGTTTCCTTGCTTGCCCACGTAAGTGAAGTACTGGGCTACAATTTTTTCAGCTATTACGAAAAAGGTAAGCTATTTTCTGAGCTCAGTAAAAAGGAAACACAAGCATCAGCAGAAGAGATCAAAAGGCTAAAAAGCCTGTTGAGTGAGAAAAATAAAACCATCGAACTTAAAGATAAAATAATCCAAAACCTCTCACATACTGTTTCTTTACTCGAAAAAGTCCAATACCGTTAATTTTAGCGGTAAAGTGAAATTGCCTGGAAAATTGTCATCGACTTCCAAATCTGTCGTCAGGTAATAAAATCGTATCCGTTCCGAAGCGCCTGAATTTTTATGTTCATCTAATGGTCCAGTTCGTTCTGCAGGTGCACGAGATGGGCTATCTCGATTTTAAATTCCTGCCATATTTCTTCAAGGATGTCCCTTGCAGGTTTGATTTCTTTCAGCATGGCCGATACCTGACCGATTTCGAGTTCGCCATTTTCTATATCGCCTTCAAACATTCCCAGTTTCGCCCGGGCACGGCCCAAAAGTTCAGCCAGCTCATTCCGGCTTGCTCCATCCGCTTCAGCTTTGATAATAGCATCGGCAAATTCATTCTTTAGTAACCTTACCGGAACCAGTTTCTTCATCGCCAGTTTGGTATCGCCTTCAGCAGCGGCAATAACTTTGCGCTTAAATGCCTGATGGGCCGACGATTCTTCGGCCACCGCAAAAGCCGACCCGATCTGAACGGCATCAGCACCTAAGGCAAATGAAGCCAGCATGGCTTTACCGCTACCGATGCCACCTGCAGCGATGACCGGAATGTTAACACGCTCTTTTATTACAGGGATTAAACACATGGTGGTAGTTTCTTCCCTCCCATTATGACCACCCGCCTCAAAGCCTTCTGCAACAATCGCATCAACACCGGCTTCCTGAGCTTTTATAGCAAATTTTGTATTCGCAATTACATGAACCACGGTAATACCCTTTTCTTTTAAAAAACTGGTCCATGTTGCAGGGTTACCGGCAGAAGAAAATACAATTTTTACCTTCTCTTCAATTACTACATCTATAATTTCCTGAATATTAGGATAAAGCAATGGAATATTAACACCAAATGGCTGATGAGTTGCCGATTTGCATTTTTGAATATGTGATCTTAAGACTTCAGGATACATTGACCCTGCTCCAATAATGCCCAAGCCTCCTGCATTAGAAACCGCTGAAGCCAGTCTCCAGCCACTACACCAAACCATTCCAGCTTGAATAATCGGGTATTTAATATTGAATAGTTTACAGATTGGGTTCATGAGGAAAATTTACTTTGCAAATGTTTGGCAAATTATTGAAATATCACTTCTTTTGAAAGAATTCTATACAATTCTAAAATCGCATTAAATAAATTGAAATCATACCCTTATACATTAAAAAAGCTATTTTTTGATGCGCAAGGTCTAATTGACATTAAAAATTAGGATAAAACAATTCTTTAAAACGAGCGATTTTTAAAGTTATTAAAGAATGAATACTTCCTTTAAATCAGTCGCTGTACTTTGTCACTTTCAATTGTAAAATTGGCAGACAGTTGGATTAAATTCAATCCTGGCTTTTTACCAACTTCTATTGTACCAATTTGTTGATCAATCTCCAAAAATTCTGCTCCGTTTATTGTTGCCCAACTCAACAATTTTTCAAAGGGAACCCGCTTATATTTCTGCAAGATGAGCATTTCTGATAGAATGTTAAGTTGATGATTACTCGCCAAACTATCTGTTCCCAAGGTGAGCTTTACGTTTTCATCCATTAACAGATCAACATCAGGTAAACTATTTTCGATATACAAATTAGCCTGCGGGCAGAGGCACCAGTATAAATTCGGGTTATTCGCTTCCGCAAATGTAATGTCAGCTTTGTTTGAAACGGTATTGTGCACCAATAAAGTTTTCTGTTCCTGAATGTAAGGTAGCCAGCTCCGTAATGATGTTTTATGAGTTGGCTCGAAGAAAGTGATGTCCATTCCCAAAAATTGATAGAGATCTAAAAATCCACCAGTTTTATTTTCGAAAAAAGCATTTTCATTGTCCGTTTCCTGATTGTGAATACTAATAAAGCTATTATCTTTTTCTGCCTCTTCTCTTATTAATTCGAATAATGCTGGAGATACGGAATAAGGTGCATGTGGTACAATAGATACGGGCAGTGGTTTAAAATCCTCTTTAATTCTATTCACATTATCCATTATGGCACCGGCCCTTTCGGGATTAAAACCCATGGCTTCTACAAAGGTATGGTAATGAATTTTACTATTCTCTTTTACTTCTTTAGAGGAAATTTGATTGGAAATATCGCCAACCGCTACAATCCCGTTTTCGAACATTTCCTGGTCGGCGGCATACATAGCCACTCTAATCTCCGCTATATTGCCCTGTCTACTTTTAATAATATGTTGCACAAATTCTACCAAACCCGTTTGCTGAGGAATTTGATCCAACATATGCGATAATTCTAAATGGCAATGGGTATTAATGAAGCCTGGAACGATTGCCCCTTTATATTTTATGATATCCAGATTGAGGTTTTCGGCATCTTCTCTGGTCAATACTTCTTCAATTTCGCCATCTTGATTTATAACTACCACTCCGTTTTTCATTGGTGGGGATGAAACAGGAAAGATCCAATCAGCTGAAAAATATTTTAACATATCGCAAATTAGCGGAATAAGCGAAGTAAATAAAATATTTTTCTGTGGCTACCCTATTTTGATGGTAAAATCATTTTTGAAATTACTATTCTAAAGAAATTAGAAAATGGGAAAGGAAAAGAGCCTCCTATCGGAATCGAACCAATGACCTACTGATTACAAGTCAGTTGCTCTACCAGCTGAGCTAAGGAGGCTTTTAATCGGGCTGCAATGATAGAAAAAAAATCTTCTTTTTTCAAAAATTGAGATTTATTTTTTTCCGACGTACTCACAGATGTGACCATATGACGGCTAAAGGAGCTCCGGAGTTGCAATAGTTTGCAATTCCACTTCAAAGGATTTTTAATCCGTCAGGTGTTACCATCTGACGGCAAAAGAATAACGGTACACTACCCAGCTAATAACAAATGGCTGCAAAACCTGTAGTCATTCACCACAAAGTGTGGAAAAACTCCACAACATTTAAACTTTGGCACAGCATTAAATAACTGTAAATCAAATGTTTAAATAAAAAATTCTGTTTGGCACCATTATGAAACATTAGCAAGTATTGTTACACAAATTAAATTTTAAAATATATACCATGAAAAAATTCGTTTTAGCAGCTACAGTATTAGCATTCGCAGGATTCTCAGCAGTACAGGCAAGTGAAGTAAAAGATTTTAAAACTACTGCAATCGTTGCAGTTCAAGATAGCGCAGTGAAAACTCCAGTTAAATTGGAAGAACTTCCTGAGCCAGTAACAACCGCATTAAAATCTGATGCATATAAAGGTTGGACCGCTACCGAAGCTTGGTCAGTTAAAGAAGGTACAAAAGAGTATTATTTAATCAATGTGAAAAAAGAAGCTGAAACCGGTTCGGTAAAAATCGATAAAGACGGTAAACCAGTTCAATAATCAATACAAATTAGCGCTTCACAATTAACAAGTATTAAACAGTAACGAAAGTTACCAATCATATTTAAAACACAATATCATGAAAAAGATCATTTTAGCCGCTACTTTAGCATTTGCAGGATTCACAGCAGTACAAGCAAATGAAGTAAATACAATCAAAAACGCTGCAATTGTTGCGGTTCAAGATAGTGCAGTAAAAACTCCAGTTAAGTTAGAAGAGCTTCCTGAGCCGATTACAACAGCATTAAAATCTGACACCTACAAAGGTTGGACAGCAACTGAGGCTTTCACTGTTAAAGAAGGCACGAAAGAGTATTATTTAGTAAATGTTAAAAAAGAAGCAGAAACGGGTTCACTTAAATTTGATAAAGACGGTAAGCCAGTTCAATAATTTAAAATAAATACGCCATAAAGGCATAATCAATACAAGTGTAGCTATCGGGCTACGCATTAACTTAAAAAAATAATCGAGATGAAAAAATTAATTTTATCAGCTGCGTTCTTAGCTTTTGCAGGATTCTCAGCAGTACAGGCAAGTGAAGTAAATACCATTAAAAATGCTGCAATTGTTGCAGTTCAGGATAGCGCAGTGAAAACTCCGGTTAAATTGGAAGAACTTCCTGAGCCAGTTACAACAGCATTAAAATCTGATGCCTATAAAGGATGGACCGCTACTGAAGCTTGGTCTGTTAAAGAAGGAACAAAGGAATACTACTTAATCAATGTTAAAAAAGAAGCAGAAACTGGTTCGGTTAAAATTGATAAAGACGGTAAGCCCGTACAATAAAACCCAAATAATTACATCTACCTATGATAAGAAAGCCGGATTATGTCCGGCTTTTCTTATTTTTGTTACATGGCGAGAATCCTGATTTTAGAAGACGATACCACATTTGCTCAATTACTTGATGGTTTTTTAACAAAAAACGGTCACGAAATTACCCTAGTAACCCAGGTAAAGCAATCATTTAAGCAAGTTGAAACCAATGCATTCGATCTACTTTTAATCGATTACCGCCTACCAGATGGAATCGGATTTGAAGTGCTTACTCATCTTCGCGATCTGGGTCTTTCCATTCCGGTAATTATCATGACCAGCTTTAACGATGTTCGCACAGCAGTAAAATCTATTCAATTGGGTGCGTTTGATTATATTACCAAGCCAGTTAATCCAGATGAGTTATTAATGGTGATTAAAAATTCTCTCGCTAAAAAGGATTTAAAAAGTGTTGAACCAAAAGAAATTAACAGCGATTTTATAAAAGGAAAAAGTGCAATTGCAGATAAACTGTATGAACACATTAATTTGGTGGCCCCTACAGATATGTCGGTAATTATACAGGGTGAAAGCGGAACAGGGAAAGAATTTGCCGCCAGAACCCTGCACCAACAGAGTAAACGTGCTGATAAACCTTTTGTAGCCATAGATTGTGGTGCTTTATCAAAAGATTTAGCCGCCAGCGAATTGTTCGGACATGTTAAGGGTGCTTTTACCGGGGCTTTAAATGATAAAAAAGGTCAGTTTGAAGCGGCCAATGGAGGAACGTTGTTTCTGGATGAAGTGGGTAACCTAAGCTACGAAGTGCAGATTAAATTACTTAGGGCTTTACAGGAAAGAGTAATCCAGCCTTTGGGCAGTACCAAACAGATTCCAGTTAATGTTCGCATCATCACGGCTACCAACGATGATTTGGCCAATAGCATGCAACAGGGGGAATTTAGAGAAGATTTATATCACCGTTTAAATGAATTCAAAATCCAGCTTCCGCCATTAAGAGAAAGGGGTGGAGATTTAGAACTGTTTATCAATCACTTTATACAGTTATCAAACCGCGATTTAGATCGGAATGTTAAAAGTGTATCTGCTGAAGCGAAAGCATTATTGTTGAGTTACGATTGGCCCGGAAATCTGCGCGAGCTTAGCAATGTGATCAAACGGATGGTTTTGTTAAGCCCCGGCGATATCGCCCAGATTAGTGCGTTACCTGATGAAATGATGATTTCTGTTCATCAGCAGTCAGCTCCTGGCAATTCATCCGATCTGAAAGCAGTTAACGAACAGAATGAAAAAGCGTTGATTACGGAAACGTTAATCAAAGTGAGACATAACAAATCAAAAGCTGCTAAAATTTTAAACATCGATCGTAAAACACTATATGCAAAAATGGAACGCTACGGGATAGAGTAGTTACCCAGCATTAGCGTAGTCGATTTTTTCCATAAAGGCAATTAAACTATCCAGCTTTCCGATCTGTAATAGAACTTCAGATTTAATATTCTCCGTTAACCCTTTTTCGGCTATTTCTATTTCTAATGCTCTAAAGGCATTAGCCAATGCCTTCGAACCCATCTGTGCCGTGCGTCCTGCGAGGCGATGAGCCAATAACCTACTTTTATCCTGGTCGTTTTCGTCCAGGTATTTTCTGAGTTCGGCAGCATCATCGATCGAATCCTGCTTAAAACGGTTTAGGATTTTTTCAAGCATCTCCTGATCGCCAAAAGTCATTTTTTCTATGGAAGAAAAGTCAAATTCGGGCTGCTCTGTTAATATTTCTGTTTTATCAAATATAGCTAGGATATCGACCGCCCTAAACGGTTTCATAATTAGGCCGTCAAAACCCTCACTTAAAACCATCTCACGCTCTTCGGGCAAAACCTGTGCAGTAATGGCGTAGAATTTAATATTTTGTGGCAATTTCTTTTTTAATAAATGGCACAGTTCGAAACCTGTCATTTCGGGCATGCGCATATCAACCAAAACATACTTTAAATCAGGGTCGGGTTCAGTATTTAAAATATCTGCTACCTGGGTAAAACTTCTATAAGGGATGTTGTTTTTCTGAAAAATCATTCCACATAAATCGAGAATAAGTTTATCATCATCAATCACCCAAACCGTTCCCGGGTTTACAATAGCATAATGCGCTAAGTCTAAAGCATCATTTACACGCTCAATGGTATTTTCATATTTCATGTAAATATTAAATGTGGTACCAATGCCCGGTTTACTTTTCACATAAATTCTTCCTCCCTGAGTTTCAATCAAAGATTTAACAATAGGTAGGCCTAAACCTGTACCGGCCGGGTTAATAATATATTTCTCAGGAGATTCTATCTGCTCAAATTCATTAAATATTTTAGGGATATCTTTTTCTTCAAACCCTATTCCGGTATCCTTTATAGTAAAATGAAAGTGCAGATCCTCACCTTGCTTTTTGTAAGATACGGAAAGCTTAATTTCGCCTTTCAAAGTAAATTTTACAGCATTCCCCAATAAGTTAAATAAAATCTGCTTTAGTCTAAAAGCATCCCCCTTTACAAACTCCAAATCGGAAAGATCGAGTAAGGTATTTAACTGAAGTGATTTCTGTTCTGCCAATGGCCTCATTACTGAAACTACTTCATCTAAGGCTTTTTTGATATTAAATACCTGGTTGTTAAAGCTAAACTCCCCTGAAATAATCCGGTTATAATCTAATACCTCGTTAACAATCTGAAGTAAATGAATAGAAGATTGATAAATGGCATCCACATCCTTTTTATTGGGCACATCCTGTTGGGTAATCAGCTCGGCATAGCCTAAAATAGACTGCAGCGGGGTTCTGATCTCATGGCTCATGTTTGACAGGAACCGCTGCTTCGCTTTACCATGGTATTCTGCCTCATCTTTAGCCAGCTCCAATGCCTTTCTATACCTGTTGCTTTTTGTAATATCTGCTAAAATTAAATACAGCAGAATAACCGTTAACAGAAAAAAGATAATAATAATGGTGGTAATCTGTGTAATTCCATCATTAACCACTTCTTTAGCCTGGATACCATTTAAGTCAACCTGGGCTACCGCTTCACCCTCAACTTCTCTTAAAATCTGTAGCATTTTAGCCGTTAAGGCATTACTGGCACTTGATAAATCGGCCTCCCGTTTTAAAAATTTCTGGCTTTTCTGACGCTGTTCAAGCTCAATATTCCTTAACGAACCCGTCATGCTTTTCATGATACTGTCTTCAGCCTTTGCATTTAAAGTATCACGTTTAACCTTAAATTCTTCATTAATAATTTTATAAACATCCGACTTTTTCTTACCAAAAAGCTTACTCAGGAAACCCCTCGATTTTTGTTCTTCTTCAGGTGCAACCGTAGTGGTTGAGGTGGTCGTTTCGGTAGTTAATACTGCACTATCCGTTTGTCTGCTACGTGTAGCCACCAGCTCATTTAATTTCTGAACCTCGTCAGAAAAAGATTTGGTGTTTACTAGTGTTTCCCTTACTTTAAGGTAGTTCACAAATTGTTTATCGCGATCGGAAAGTAAATTTTTGATCGATTTAATCCTAGACAATTGCGCAGAGTCTCCACGATATAATTTGCGTAGCGTATCTAAACTTGATCTTAACTTACGCGATTCCTTCAGGAAACTATAGTTGCCCTGTTTATTAAAAGCTTCATCACGTTGTAACTGATCCAATCTGGCTATCTTGTGTGAGAGATCATTAACAATCCTTAAACGGTCGTTCGGTGCGGAAATTTCTTCCACGGTATTCAGCATCCTGGTAAAAGCGAACTTGCTGATACCCCATGCCAATAGCAGCGCAAAACAGGCGAACAGAAAACCTATAATTACTTTACTTTTTATTGCCCGGAAGAAACGCTTTTGAATAACAGCCGCCATTTAATTCAGATTATTACCTTAAACCATTATAATAACGGTTTATCATTTAGAATTGGTATCTATTTTATCTTTTACAAATAACGTACCATAAGAAAATTGGTTAAAAAGCTTTAATTTTAGCATCGCCTAAAAAACCAAACATGAACCGTATTGACCGCCTTTTTGGAATCCTGACTTTACTCCAATCCAAAAAATACATTACTGCAGAGAAAATTGCAGAAAGGTTTAACATGAGTGTACGTACGGTTTACCGGGATGTTAAAGCGCTTTGCGAGCATGGAATACCTGTAAGTTTTGAGCAGCATAAAGGCTATTATCTTGTTCAAGGCTATTTTTTGCCCCCTGTTTCTTTTAATATGGACGAAGCGAATGCATTGTTATTGGTAGAAAGTTTGGTAAATGGCTTTGCTGATAATTCAATCCGTACGCATTACTCTTCTGCGCTAACCAAAGTAAAAGCAGTATTAAAAACAAATCAAAAAGAAAAGCTGGAAACGTTAAATCAGCATATCAAACTTCAAATTCCTGAAAGATTGAGTTTCAACTTTGAATACCTGTCCCTTATTCAGCACGCCATTACTGAAAAACACCTTATCGTACTCGATTATAAAAACAATAAGAAAGAGGTAAGCAAAAGAGAGGTAGAACCAATCGGATTAATCTTTTATGCATTTAGCTGGCACCTCATTGCCTGGTGCCATTACCGCAACCAATACCGCGATTTTAACCTCACCAGGATCATCTGCATAAAGAACCAAGGTATTCCTTTCAAAAAAACGCAGCACATGCCATTGAGTGAATACATGCATTTACTGCCGGTAAATTATTAATTTTTTGTTTCGATTGACTATTTCTTAATAAACGGCCATCATCTTGACTTGAACGCAGTGGAATGGAGAGATCTGAATCAAAAGTGCTCTCAAGATAGATTTCTCGGCCCTGCTGCATTCCGCTCGAAATGAAAATCTCTTGTAAAATAATATTTTTTACACTGCCATAGGGTTGTCAGTGGTCCATATTTTCTTTGTGTAAACAAACATCAAAAATCATGAGCATCGCTGATTTATTACTTATGGAGTTACACACAGTAGAAAAAACAAAACAGAAAAATATGGACGTTATTAAATTATTATTGAAAGAGTTGGCAGACGAATTCAATACCACAAAAAAATTCCTGGCCATTGTACCGGCAGATAAATTTGACTGGGCACCACACGAAAAAAGCATGAAAATGAAATCGCTTACGGTTCATATCGCCGACCTTCCACGCTGGGTTTCATTGGCTTTAACTACAGATGGACTGGATTTTGAAACCGAACCTTACATAGAACCTCATGTAGAAAATGCTGATGACCTGGTTAAAATTTTGGAAAAGAATTATGCAAAGGGAAAGGCCGATTTAGAAAAAGCTACCGAAGGTAATTTAAACGGACGTTGGGTACTGAGTATGGGTAAACAGGTTTTGGCCGATTACTCTAAATATGAAACCATCCGTCATTCTTTAAACCAAACTTCCCATCACCGTGCACAGTTGGGTGTTTATTTAAGGTTATTAGATATTCCAATTCCAGGAAGTTATGGTCCAAGTGCCGATGATCACAACTTTTAGCCGCAATACATTCAAATTAGCCCATCTGAACCTGGCACGTTTTGGTGGGCATTTTGAAATGACTGCCAGATTACGAGGTCATCTTGATATTCTATTTTCACTTTGCTAGATTTAGCAATGAAAAAAATATTTGCGATTTCGGGCAGTACTAAAACTTCATCAACCAACGGACTTTATATTTCAGCCATTTGCCAGCTTTTAGGGAAAGATTTTGAGGTCTCCATCTTCCCTAGTATTGCAGACCTTCCACATTTCAACCCTGATTTAGATTTAGCACGTCCACCAAAGGTTGTTCATGATCTTCGTAAAACAATCCAGGGAGCAGATGGCATCATCATTTCTACACCGGAATATGCAATGGGGTTACCCGGTTCGTTCAAAAACCTGCTCGACTGGACGGTGAGTGCTGCATCATTTTCTGGCAAACCTGTTTTAGCGCTTGTTGCTTCTACACAAGGTGAAAAAGCGCATCAGTCCATAATAAATATTTTAACCGTTCTTGAGGCTAAAATATATTCACAGCTCATTCCATTTGCAAAAGCTAAGATTAGTCATGATGCAGAAATTACAGATCACGAAACTTTAACAAAGCTTGGAAATACCGTTAATGCATTTGTTGCTACTGTTGAGAATGGATAACACAATTTATTTCCGTAAAATTGCAGCATGAACAATAATTCTGCTACCCGTTTAAATAAATTCATCAGCGAAAGCGGATTATGTTCACGCCGTGAAGCAGACCGTTATATTGAAAAAGGCACTGTTTTCATTAATGGAAAAAGAGCTAAAGTAGGCGATCAGGTTTTGGCAGGCGATAAAGTAATGGTAAATGGCCATAATATCGAACCTAAAGAAGAAAGTAATTTTATTTTGCTGGCATTTAACAAACCCGTTGGTATTACCAGTACTACCGAAGCAAGCGTTCGCGATAATATTGTGGATTATGTTAACCACAGCGAAAGAATTTTCCCGATAGGTCGATTGGATAAAGATTCATCGGGTTTAATTTTCCTCACCAATAACGGCGATATCGTTAACAAAATTTTAAGGGCAGGAAACAAACATGAAAAGGAATACGTAGTTACGGTAGATAAACCCATTAATGAAAATTTCATTTTCGAGATGAGTAATGGTGTTCCTATTTTGGGCGTAAATACACGCAAATGTAAAGTACGCCAAATCAGTACATTTGTTTTCAACATTATCTTAATTCAGGGTTTAAATAGGCAAATTAGGAGAATGTGCGAACATTTTGGTTACGAAGTGACCAAACTAGAGCGTACACGCATCATGAATATCAGCCTTAAAGGCATCCCCACGGGAGAATTTAGGGAACTTACTGAAGAAGAGATGAAAGCCATTACCAAAAGTGTCGAAAACTCATCCTCTGAGGCTAAACCCAAAACAAAAAGCGCTACCAAGAAAAAAACAAACGCCTGGGAAGAAATTCCTGATCTTAGAGAAGAACAGCCCAAAAAAACATTCAAACCGAAATCACCAGGTCAGAAATCTTCAGGCAAAAAACCTACAGGTCACTCTGGCTCAAAACCTACTGGCAAAAGTAATAGCACGAATAGAAATTCCAGACCAGCAAAAGCTAAGCCTTTAAGTAAATCAAACACTAGAGGCAGAGGAAGATAAGCTAACAAATTGTAAAATTCGGCATCTTGCAGGTACCCTTAACCTTCTACCTTTCTGCCTTACACCTTTTTTAAGTACCTTTGCAACAAATGGTAACAGCAAAGAAAACAGATATCCGTGCATTAGATCTTCCCCAATTGCAACAACACCTTATAGCAATGCAACAGCCTGCATTTAGGGCCAAGCAGATATATCAGTGGCTTTGGGAAAAATCGGCTACGAGTTTCGAGCAGATGAGTAATTTATCAAAAGATCTTCGTAAAACTTTAGACGAGGCCTTTGCCATCAACGCTGTTCAGGTTAACAACTCTCAGTTCAGTAACGACCATACCATTAAAAATACATTCCGGTTAGCAGATGGTAATATTGTAGAGGGTGTTTTAATTCCTCTGGAAGATCGTATGACTGCCTGTGTGAGTTCACAGGTGGGCTGCAGTTTAACCTGTAAGTTCTGTGCTACTGGCTATATGGACCGTAAGCGTAATTTAAACGCAGACGAAATTTATGACCAGGTAGTATTGATTGATAAACAAGCGAAACAGAATTATAACAATCCCCTTACCAATATTGTGTATATGGGGATGGGAGAACCGCTGTTGAACTACGCTAATGTACTGAAGTCTATCGAACGCATCACTGCACCTGATGGCTTAAACATGAGCTACAAGCGCATTACTGTTTCTACAGCCGGTATTGCTAAAATGATCAAAAAATTAGGCGATGATGGTGCAAAATTTAATCTTGCATTATCCCTGCATGCCGCCGATGATAAAAAGCGTAATGAAATCATGCCCATTAATGAAGCAAACTCATTAAAAGCATTGGCAGATGCACTTAAATACTATTTTGCAAAAACGAAAAATCCTGTAACCTACGAATACATCGTTTTTAATCATTTTAACGATGAGATTTCGGATGCAATGGATTTAGCTAAATTCTGTAAACATATTCCTTGCAAGGTAAACCTGATCGAATACAATCCCATTTCCTTTGCCGATTTCACCAATGCGGAAGGGGATAAGATTGATGCATTTTCAAATTATCTAAAAAGCCAGGGTATTAATACCAATATCCGCCGTAGCCGTGGTAAAGACATCGATGCCGCCTGTGGGCAGTTAGCCGTTAAGGAAGAAGCGAACGCTTAGTCCTATTCATTTTATTTAATACTCCATTCACTAAAGTATAGCCTTCATTATTTGGAGCGCAGCAGCAGTAACCATTAGGTTGGGTTCATTCCTGCTGTGCGCTGCAATCCTTTTGGATATTTTTCTTAATCAACAATTCAGCCTAACCAAAAGGGATTTCCGCTGCCATCAGGGCTATTGAACAGGGGCAAATGCAGAAAAAACAATGTAAGATGGAAAACGGATCATCGAATGGTCTCTGCAGAGATCAACGTAATCTGTGGGAACAATACCTCGACATTTCTTTATCGCTTAA
>Ga0065714_10002328_pt1 | contig 46814 bp, 39 predicted proteins | sample MisRhiReplicate2_FD_59101 | JGI IMG/M metagenome (GOLD analysis project Ga0065714, IMG submission 59101) | Miscanthus rhizosphere microbial communities from Kellogg Biological Station, MSU, sample Rhizosphere Soil Replicate 2: eDNA_1 v2... | ecosystem: Host-associated > Plants > Roots >...
CACTTAAAATATTCAAAAAGTGGCTTCCAGTCCACACTTTCATTTCCATACCAGTGTGATCCATTGGGGTATTCATAATAACTGAAATCCTGATGGAAGTCTGCTAGCGTTTTTTTCATGGAACGGGCATAATTAACCGATACCGTACGATCAGCATCACCATGCAGAATATAGACACCAAAGGACTTGTAATTATTTTTAAGCTTAAATACATCACTTTGGTTACTGGCGCTAAGTAGCACATTGCCTATGGCAGAAGAACTGCTGTCAGGGATCAACCCATCTGCCGAGCCATATCCCTTTAATGTTGGATAACCGGCACATGGTGCAATGCCTGCCCATTTATCCGGATAAGTAGCACCTAGAAACCAGGTTCCGTGTCCGCCCATAGAGTGCCCCGTTAAATAGATGTGCTGAGGATCGGGTTTAAATTTACCCTTTGCCAATGCCAATACTTCCAATGCATCAAGCCGCCCCCAATCTTCCCAATTAAAACCTCTTGGTCTACGGTTGGTTGGTGCTACAAGATTTCCCCAATCCTTAGACTGATATGCCCTGGCTTGACCAATTGCTTCTACTCCTGCTCCATGTACAGAAAAAAACAATGCTGAACCGGATTCATTTGCTCCTACTTTAGGTGCTACAGCATAATATTGAAGGCTTCCATCTATGTTACTAATGAATGTGTTCATGTATTTTTCTGAAGCTGGATCAGCTATTTCTATAGCCACCTTGTTTTCATCAATGGTTTTATTTCCATCCATTAAGTAAAGTTTACAATCAACCTTGCTTTTTACGGCTAATCCATCACCATTGAACTCAAAGATTACTTTTCTGGTAGACATCGCAGGAATTGCCGGTAATGCAGCAATCACTTCCTTTCCTTCCAGATTACTTTTTAAACTATAATTCTTCAGTTCCTTCTGGCTGGAATTAATTACCACAATCGCCCCAAACAATCTGTTATTTTTGTCTCCGGTAACAATGCTGGGTAGTGTTGCATCTTCAGTGTTTAACAGGATAGGCTTATTATTAAAAAGCAGGTTTGCTGTCAGGTTTTGTCCGCGAACATAAAATTCATTTAAGCCCTTCTTTAGGTTTACCGGAATATACATCCAACCAGAGGAATACGGATCTCCTGCATGAATTACACCGTTTACAAATACAGCACTATTTCCTTTGATATTTAACAAAGCTGTTTTCTCCTGATCTGAAGTATAAGTAAGGTATACATAACCTCCGTTAAATGACCTGCTTCTAAATCTTCCCGCAGTATCGGCAGAAACCTTCAACCATTTCATTTCCGTTCCAGCACTATTGCTGCCAAATACAGCATCCGGAGTCGGTTGCTTCAGTGTATTGCTGAAAAGCTGGTAAGCTAACAGGTCAGTGTAAAGGGCCTCTCTGCCATATTTATGGACATTATTAAGCAATAATCCTTCTGTAAATTTGTAAACATTCTGAGAGAAGGCTGTGTTAACGAGCAGCAGTAATGGGAATATCAATTTCCACCGGAGCACTGGAGTGTTTTTTTTCATTTTAAATGAGGTTTGCGGTTCTCTAAAATACAAAAAACACCTTAAACATACTTTTTACTGCATGATTTTAGAACGTAACATCTTTAATGTACAAAATCCATCAAACACAAAAAAGCCGAAGTATGAATACTTCGGCTTTTTTGTGTTTGATGACACTTTTTTTATGCAGTTTTTAAACTAAGTGCATGTGTAGTTTGAATCCTGATTTCATCTGTCAGCTGCGCATTTCCGTTTAATGGCTGGCCATAAGATGGGATCATGCTTTTTAGCTTTTTCTGCCACTCTTCAGTTTTCAACTGATCACCAAAGCAACGCTCCATCAAGGTAATCATAATAGAAACAGCTGTTGATGCACCTGGAGATGCGCCAAGCAGTGCTGCAATAGATCCGTCAGCAGCTGTAACCACCTCGGTACCGAATTCAAGTACACCACCATGTTTTTCGTGTTTCTTAATTACCTGAACACGTTGTCCTGCTGTTTCAAGTTCCCAATCTTCCATTTTAGCAGCAGGAAGGTATTCTCTAAGGGCAGTCATACGATCTTCAGGAGACTGACGTACCTGGTCAATCAGATATTTAGTCAACTGTAGGTTATCCAAACCTGCAGATATCATAGGTCTGATATTGTTAATTTTTATAGATAGTGGTAAATCAAGCAAAGAACCATGCTTTAAGAAACGGGTTGAGAAACCTGCGTAAGGACCAAACAATAGCGCCTTTTTCCCGTCGATCATTCTTGTATCAAGGTGTGGAACCGACATTGGCGGGGCGCCAACAGATGCCTTTCCGTATACTTTTGCATTATGGCTCTCAATAACTTCAGGGTTAACACATTTTAGCCATTGTCCGCTTACCGGAAAACCGCCAAATCCATTACCTTCCGGAATACCTGCTTTTTCAAGAAGTGGCAATGAACCACCACCAGCACCAATAAATACAAATTTGGCTTTTACTACTCTTTTCTTACCGGTTGTTTCATTTTTAACCTTTACTTCCCATAAACCGTCTTTTTGTTTCAGTTTACGAACTTCATGGTCAAAATGCATGCTTACTTTTTCTTTTTTCTGAAGATAGTTAAACATCATTCTGGTTAAAGCACCAAAGTTTACATCGGTACCAAGTTCCATTTTTGTTCCGGCTACCTTCTCTTTCGGGTCCCTGTCGTTCATTACCAAAGGCATCCATTCAGCAAGTTCTTTTGGGTCCTCAGAAAAAGTCATCCCTTTGAAAAGATCACTCTTCTGAAGTTTATTAAATCTTTCACGCAAAAACTCAACGTTGTCTTTACCCCACACAAAACTGATATGCGGTATGCTTTTGATGAAGGTTTCAGGAGAATCAACAATTTTATTTCTTACTAAAAAAGACCAAAACTGCTTAGATACTTCAAAAGATTCAGCAATTGAAACTGCTTTTTTAGTTTCTACAGAACCATCTGCAAGCTGTGGAGTATAGTTTAACTCGCAAAAAGCCGAGTGACCTGTTCCGGCATTATTCCATGCGTCTGAACTTTCAGCTGCTGCGACGTCCAATCGCTCAAAAATTTCAATACTAAGATCTGGCTGCAGTTCTTTAAGTAATACACCCAAAGTTGCGCTCATGATACCAGCGCCAATTAATACAACATCTACAGTACTATCTGATTTACTTTTACCAGTCATTTTTGAAATTTTTTGCAAAATTACGATTCCTAATCAAATTATACGCCTAAACTCTAAGGCTGTTTTTAATTATATTGCGTTTAATTTACATTGCCCTCAGATTTTTTCTTAAAAACAGCCCAAATCATGTCAAAATCACCATATTCTCAATTAGACACACTAAGAAAACTTAGAATATTTATTTTAAATACCATCAAAGATTTAACCCTGGAGCAGCTAAATAAGGTGCCAAGTGGCTATAGCAACAATATAATCTGGAATGTAGCGCATCTTGTTGCCGCTCAGGAAGGTGTTTGTTACCTCAGAACCGGACAAGCCACAACGGTATCAATGGAGTTTTTCAATGCTTATAAACCAGGTAGTAAACCTGAAAGAAATCTGACTGAAAAGGAAGTCGATGAGATAAAACAACTTTTGATTGCATCTGTTGATCTATTAGAGAACGACTTAAAACAAAACAAATTTGTGAACTACAAAAGCTGGACAACCCGGTACGATGTAGAAATGAATACCATTGAAGATGCACTAAATTTTTTACCATTTCACGAGGGAATGCATCTTGGGTATATCATGGCGCTTAAGCGCAATCAAGATATTTAAATGTGTTATTATGAGCATTCAATCAATTAATCCGGTTAACGGAAAGGTAATTAAAAGCTATAAGGAACATTCCTTAAAACAGGTGAATAGAAAAATTGAAACAACACAGGCTGCCTGGCTGCAATGGAGGAATACGGGCTTTGAAGAAAGAGCTGCGCTATTAAAGAAAGCTTCAGCACTACTCCTAAAGCGTAAAGAAAAGCTGGCGGCTTTAATGGCTATTGAAATGGGAAAGCCAATCAAGGATGGGATAGCTGAAATTGAAAAGTGTGCTTCAGTTTGTGATTATTACGCAGCTAATGGTGCCGATTTTTTAACAGATGAAGCAATTAAAACTGAAGCTTCCAAAAGTTATGTGAGTTTTCAGCCAATAGGACTTGTTCTTGCTGTGATGCCATGGAACTTTCCTTATTGGCAACTGTTCAGGTTCCTTGCTCCTGCCCTTATGGCTGGCAATTGCGGTTTACTAAAGCATGCTTCGAATGTGAGTGGTTGCGCCCTGAGTATTGAACAGCTAATTAGAGATTCAGGCTTCCCTGCAGATGTTTTTCAGGTGCTTTTAATCAATAGTAAAGTTGTCAAGGAGGTAATTGCACATCCTTTTATAAAGGCGGTTACCTTAACCGGAAGTACAGCAGCAGGTATGCAGGTAGCACAACAGGCTGCTCAACACCTGAAGAAAAGTGTACTGGAGCTTGGAGGCAGCGATCCTTATGTTGTTTTAGCTGATGCAGATCTTGAACACGCCGCCGATGTTTGTGCGCAAAGCAGACTTATAAATAATGGCCAAAGTTGTATTGCTGCTAAAAGATTCATTGTAATAAAGACAATAGAAAAGGAATTTGTAAGACTATTTAAAGCCAAAATGGAAGCCAGAATAACAGGCGATCCTTTTGATGTCCGTACCAACCTTGGTCCAATGTCGAGATTAGACCTTCGGGATGAGCTACATGAACAAGTGCAGGAAAACATTAAAGCCGGAGCTAAATGTATCCTTGGTGGACAAATTCCTAAATTTAAAGGTCGACATGCTTTTTATACCCCCACTATTCTAAGTGGAATTAAAAAAAATATGCCTGCCTATAAAGAAGAAATTTTCGGACCGGTAGCATTAGTTATTTCAGCAAAAGATACCGAGGATGCAATAAGAATAGCCAACGATACACCCTTTGGCCTGGGTGCGGCTGTATTTACTAAAGATGGATCTTTAGGGGAACACCTGGCAAAAACCAGGTTAAACGCAGGCTCATGCTTTGTAAACTCTTTTGTTAAGTCTGATCCCCGCTTACCTTTTGGTGGTATCAACCAATCTGGGTATGGTCGTGAACTGGGGGTGTTTGGAATCAGAGAATTTGTAAATATTAAAACCGTTTACATTCAATAAATCCAGGCAATAACAAAAACTACTTTGGCCTGAATACCACCTGCTTTTGGCCTGTATTGCATACTATATTTAACACAAGTACCCTTAGTTTTGAATCACCTAAAAACAAATACGATGAAAAATTTTGACTGGACCTCATTTACGTTAAGGATTTTAGTAAAAGCAAGTTTAAGTGACATTTATAATTCCTGGACAAAAAGCGCTGAAATAGAAAGATGGTTTTTAAAAGATGCGACATTTACTGATTCACAGGGAACTAAAATAGACAAAGAAGAACCCATTAAGAAAGACCATACCTATGAATGGATCTGGTACTTATATGACGATGTAGCAACAGGTAAGATTACAGCGGCTAACGGTTTAGATTTTATTCAGTTCACGTTTGAAGGTGATTGCCTTGTGGATGTAAAGCTGTCCGTTCAAAAAGATTATGTCCTGGTAGAGCTTACACAAAAAAATATCCCTACTGACGATAACAGCAAGCAACATATTCGCTTAGGTTGTCACAACGGATGGTCATTTTATCTGGTTAACTTAAAATCCATTTATGAAGGCGGCCTTGATCTTAGAGGTAAAGACGCCAGCTTTAAACCTATGCTAAATAGTTAACGCTCCCAGTTTTCACGGCACAGACTCTACAATACAGCAGCAGATTATCATCAAAATCTCACATTATATATTTATACACTAATATATGTAGTTAACTACGTACTTTAGAACATAAATTAAAATTACATGAGTGCTTCAATAGTCATCGAACCGATTTATAATAACTACTGCGCAAGAGTAATAGATGTGATACTTCCGATTCAGCAGATCGAATTCGGAGTGCCAATTACACTTGAAGGCCAGCCTGACCTTTTGGATATAGAAACAAATTACCATAAAGATGGTGGTGGCTTCTGGGGCGCTTTAAACCATGAGGAATTGGTAGGTACAATCGCCTTAATGAACGTTGGCCATCAGACCGGTGTGATCAGGAAGATGTTTGTGAAAAAAGCTTACAGAGGCAAAGCATTAAATATTGCCCAGCGCTTACTTGAATCGTTGATAGCTTACTGCAAACAACAAGGCATTACAGCCATCTATCTTGGAACGGTGGATATACTCAAAGCTGCATGCAGGTTCTACGAAAGAAATGGCTTTGTAAAGATTGACAGTGAAGCGCTTCCATCCTATTTTCCCAGGATGAAAGCGGACAATACTTTCTATCGTTTAAATTTAATAAATCAGGCGCTTTAACTATCAGCTCATGAATGTAATTAATGAATCGGGTATCCTGGCTATATCTACAAGACTTCAACGTTTAAGTGAACAACTTCGAAAAGATGGCTTCTTGCTTTACAAAGCACATCAAATAGATTTTGAGCCCAAATGGTTCCCTGTAATCTACACCTTACATTTTAAACCTGTTTTAAGTGTTGTTGAACTTGCCGCTGAAATTGGCTATACACACCCATCCACCATTAGTTTGCTAAAGGAACTTGAAAAACAAAAGATCATCCGTTCTAAAAAAGACAAACACGATGAACGGAAAAGACTTATTCTACTTACAGAAAAAGGTAAAAAGCTGCTGGAACAAATGCAGCCTGTATGGGATATCATGGTTTTAGCTTTAACCGAAGTAACCAATACCACAAATAACATCATGAAAGCTATTGCCGAAGTTGAGCAGAAACTGGAGGAACAAAGTTTTCTGGAAAGAGCAAAAAGAATCTCGCCTCCGGTTAAATGATACTTATGTCAATTCCGGATCAGCTCTTCTAAGGTACAAATGCGTCAATATCATCACCATACCCAGCATAATGGAGACATCTGCAATATTGAACACTCCTGTTTGAAAGACAACAAAGTCGATATGCAAAAAGTCAGTAACGGATCCATATAATATTCTATCGTACAAATTACCCATTCCGCCTCCGATAACAAAGCAAATCCCTGCCAGGAATAACCTATTCATTTCAGTTTTAGTCATCACGAAATAGATGCCATAACCAAGTACCAATAGTGGCAACAAAGAAAGTAGTACAAACTTAATGGGTAAAGGCAATGAGTCGCCGGAACTTAAAAATGCACCCGAATTTTCAACTTTTGTTAGTGTAAAATGATTGCTGATGATTTTTATGCTCTCATTATAACCTACATTTTTTCTTACAATACTTTTGCTGACTTGATCGCAACCAATGTTAAATAAAACAAGTGATAAAATTAATGCTCTGCTCAGAAGCTTTCTTGTAATCATTTGTAAGTGTTAAAAATTTGCTCAATATAGTTATATACCTTGTATCCTTAAAGATAATTGATTTATTCATTTGCATACTGACATATTTACAACAATATCAACAGAAAATGCTTTCTGAGGATGAACATTAAAAAAGAGGATGATCATGGACCACCCTCTTTTCAATATATGATAGATTTAATTATTTTTTACTTTCAAATGTATGCTCAAAATTGATACTGTCTTTTTTGTGTCCGAAATCGCAGAACTGTATGTTTTTTTTAGGTCTGAAAATCATGTAAAGCCCTAGACCTATTAAAACCAGCGCGGTCGTATATTGAGAGATGTCAAAAAATATAAGGTCTTTTAAGGTGAATATACCACCAACGATTACAAAGAACACCCAGCCGCCAGCTTTAAAGTTTTTCCTATATCCGATTAATAGTCCAAAAGCCAGGAAAAACGTATGCCAGCTCAAAACCCAGAAAGGAATACTAAGGCCAATGTTTCTCAATAAAAAGATAGCACCAATTACAAGTAAAAAGATACCCATTGCGAAATGGCGATTTGATCTGTTTTTGTTATTTAGAGTTTCCATAGCTTTTTTTCTTCAAAACTACTCCATGAAACAACGCTCATCAATACGACAAAGCTGTATGATGGAAAACTGTCGGTAAATACCCCAAAATATTCGGTAAAGCAATTTTTCTATTGCTCCATAAACGACCCTTGCTTATTCAGCAACTCAAAATACTTGTCCAAATTGGTTCCTAAGGACTCCTCAAATGAGCGCTTTAAATCTTCCGGCTGTGGATGCTTGTTTTTCCATTCGTCGAAATAATGCTTAAATGCAGCATCCATTTTATCCTTACCCACTGCAGACTCAAGAACATAAAGCCATAAAGCAGTCTTTACATAAGAAGTCATACTGTAGTCATCAGAAGAAGTGAATTTATCCGAAGGGGTTTCAATAGCTGTTTTCATTGGAATACTAGCCATTGCACTATAGGTGCGTTCTAAAAACTCCTTTTCAGGCAATGCCTTAACTTCTGCAGGGATGGCATCACCAAATATTGAATTGGACCTGTATTTCTCTGCTTCGTATCTGAATTGGAAATAGGTATTTAAACCTTCATCCAGCCAGGTGTGTTGCCTCTCATTGCTTCCAAGCATACTCATAAACCAGTTATGACCAATTTCATGGGCAATAACGCCATCTAAGGACTCTTTTTTGGCATCAGGACTAGTGATCAATGTAATGGTTGGATATTCCATACCACCACTTGAATTGTTAGCAGGTCCCTCTACAACTTGCACAACCGGATATTCATATTCACCAATCCAATTACTGTATTTTTTGACAGCGTCTTTGGTATAATCTATACTGCTGGTCCAAAGGGTTTCTTTTTTATTGTGATAGTAATTAAATGCATCAATTACTTTGCCTGATGCCAGTTTTACGGTGTCATACTGGATGACAAAATTCTTATCGGCAAACCATGCAAAATCAGGAACGTTGTCAATTTTATAGGTCAGTTTTTTGGTAGCTTTTTTACTCAATGGTTTATACGTTACGGCCTCCCCTGTTCTATTGGCTACATTTTTTGCTCCGATGCTTTTGTATAGCGCAAGTTCATCTGCATTTTGCATTACTCCTGTTGCACCAACCACATANTCTGAAGGCAGGGTTATGTTTACATTAAACGAAGCNTAATCGCTATAAAACTCTCCCATATCCAGGTAAGGGAACTCATGCCATCCATTTTTATCAAATACGGCAGGCTTAGGATACCATTGGCAAACCATAAATTCGCCATCAGCAAAGCCTGATCTTGAAAAATAAGAAGGCAATTTCACCTTAAAATCAGTAGTTATCGTAACCGAATCACCCGGTTTTAACGGGGATTTTAGTTTTACTTTTATAATATCGATATACTGAGGGTTAGCGTGAGCTTCAGTTTCTGCTGTTTTTCCGTTCACTTTGAAATTCAGGCCTTCAATACTGCCATAAGTGTAGTTCTCTAATTTTTTAACACGTGATGTATCACTTTTGATTTGCTGGAACAATGCGGTCGACTCCTGTTTATAAGCATTTGGCCAAATGTGAAACCAGATAAAATCAAGCTCAGATGGCGAATTGTTTTTATATACGATCGTTTCAAAGCCTTTCAGCGACTTTTCTTTATCATTAAGTGCAACATCAATATTATAATTCACATGTTGTTGCCAATATTTATCCTGTGCAAATGCTGTGCTTGTTAGACATAAGAATAAAATTATCAGGTATTTTCTCATCAGAATATGGTCTTCTTTTTATTAAAATTTTAAATATAGTACTCTGTTTTGATTTAGCAAGTACAGGCCAGCTATATCAAAAGTTAATCCAATTCGGTAACCAAACTTAAATTGAGTAAAACTTAAAGTCATAGGTTTTGTTCTAAATGGTAATTACCAATATAAATAAGCATATGAAAAATTATTTAGCGATGGCCATTATTACCATAATGGCATTCTTTAGTTCATGCGCGGCCACAAAAGAAACAGTGGTAGCAGAAGCAAAACTGGCAACAACAGCTGATGCCAAGGATATAGGAACGGCAAAATTCTATATGTTAAAAGACGGAAAAATGAGAATGGACTTAGAACTTAATTTTCCGGCAAGAGCTGATAGTACTGTAGCTGTACACTTTCATGAGCATGGCGATTGTGGTGACATGGGAAACAATACACATGGCCACTGGAATCCAACCAACGAAGCTCATGGCAAGTGGGGATCTGCTGCATACCATTCAGGAGATATCGGAAATATACAATTAGACAGTAAAGGTCATGGTTCTATTTCTGTTACTACCGACAGGTGGAGTATCCAGGAGAATGATGTGAAAGACATTATCAATCGCGGCATTATAGTTCATGGTGGAACAGATGATTATACCACACAACCTACAGGAAATTCTGGTCCCAGGGTTGGTTGCGGTGTAATTGTTAAACTCTAATCACCCCTTTGAGCAGGAAGCGCTAATCTTTCTGCTCAATTTTAAAGTCACTTTTAAATTTACCTTACAGATTCATAGAGTTTAGAAAATGCAGGCTTTGTAAGCACAATTTGCCACAATTGGTTTTTCCCTGCCCTGAAAGATGCCGCACTTAAGCACAGGTAATAAACCCACATTCGATAAAACCGTTCCGAATAGTGGTGTTTTAACATCCCCCAGGAGGCTTTGAATCTACCAAGCCATTCCATTAGCGTTAAATCATAATATAGGCCGAAGTTGTGCCAATCCTGCACTATCAATTGTTTATCGATAGCCCGGCCTATCTGTTCAACTGATGGCATCATGCCTCCCGGAAAAATATATCGGTCTATCCATGGATCCGTAGTTACATTATGCTCATTGCCACCAATGCAATGCAACAGAAATATCCCGTCATCCTTTAAACAGCTTTTTACCAATTGCATAAACACCGTATAGTTTTTGTAGCCAACATGCTCAAACATCCCTATGGATACAATACGATCGTATTGTCCGGCTAGCAGCCTGTAATCCTGCAATAAAATATCTACCGGAAGTCCATGGCAACGTGCTCTGGCAAGTTCTGCCTGCTGACTTGAAATCGTTACGCCAGTAACCTTTACCTCATATTTTTGAGCTGCATATTGAGCAAAACCGCCCCAACCACAACCAATATCCAAAACCCGCATACCGGGACCCAGCTTAAGTTTTTTGCAAATCAGCTCCAGTTTATCCTCTTGAGCTTCATCTAAAGTCCTGGCCTTTGACCAATAAGCGCAAGAATACATCATGTATTTATCCAACATGGTTTCGAATAGGTCGTTACCCAGGTCGTAGTGCTCCTGAGCAACATGAACTGATTTTGAAACGGTTTGCATGTTAAATAAATGCGCCTTCACAGTTTGCCACTGTGCATTAAGACTCTTGGAGATTTGCTTTTCAATATCGATACTGAGCAATTGATATAAAAAATTATCCAGCTCCCGACAGTCCCACCAGCCATTCATATAGGACTCTCCCAGCCCTAGAGATCCATAACGCAATACCTGATTATAAAAGCGATCGTCATAAACCTGAATGTCAAAAGCCGCTGTTCCATTTAAATGTATGCCGGCAGGGAGTATTAACGCTTCAACGGTTGTTTGGTATCTGTTCATTGATTAAAATCATTAAACTAATTGTAAACCTGCTCCTTTTTTTAGTATCGCCTTCAAATTGATAAACAAATGAAATGGCTTTGTGGTTTAGAAAATAAAATTTCACTAAAAAACATGGTAAATTACTACAACCAAATCGATTATAGATTGTTATATCAATACACAAACTTATAAAACATGAAAAAATTATTGCTTCCCGGCACGATAGTGATGGTTCTGCTGTTGGCCATATTACTAAATGCTTGTAATAGCACTAAGATCATTTCGTCATGGGCTGATCCTCAGGGAACAATAGAAAAATCTAAAAAAGTTCTTGTAATCGGCTTAATGGGGGCTAAAGACAGAAGTTTAAAAGAAAACGTAGAAAATATTACCGTTCAAAACCTACAGGCACGAGGTATCAACGCAGGCTCTGCACTTGCCGAATATGGACCGAAAGCTTTTGAGGGTTTAAGCGAGCCTCAGGCTTTAGCTAAAATAAGAAATAAAGGATACGACGGCACATTTACCATTGCATTGTTGGATAAAACCAAAGAAAAAAGCTACAATCCGGGTTCTGTGACCTATTGGCCCAGAACCTATCGCTTTTGGGGGTATTACCACACCATGTACGCAAGAGTGTATGAGCCAGGATATTATACAGTAACCAATAAATTTATACTTGAGGCCAATTTCTACAGTCTGGACAGCGAGAAATTAATTTACTCAGTTCAAACCAAATCACTAGATCCATCAAGCCCTCAGGCACTTGCAACAGATTTCAACAAACGATTATTTGAAGATATGATCAAAAAAGGCGTAATTAAACAATAGGAGGATATTATCATGAGAACATTTCCGGTTAGATTTAGGAAAGCGAGTATGGAACTGGATGTACTTGTAACTTCATCAGACAACTGCCAAAAATTTAAGGTGGAGATGGTTACAGGCGAGCCAGACCCGATAGTGCTCAATAAAGCTAACGGGAAATGGACCATAGAACAGGCTGGTTCAAGATTATTGCCTCCTGAAGGTTATGCTGATCTGGAAAATGCTATAGATAGTTATTTAAAGAAGAATCCTTAATTATTAATAGCCCTTACCGGCAAATTCTTTAGTGTACATTTTAAGGTTCTTTTTCAGTATTCCTCTGGCCATGTGTATCCTTGTTTTTACAGTGCCGATCGGAACATGCAGCATCTCTGATATTTCATGATACTTAAAGCCTTCAAAATACTTAATAAAGGGAGTTAAATACTCTGGCTGAAGTTTTTTCATTGCATTATGAATATCCTCCATCATGAATTTATTCTCTCCTGAGTTACCTGTTGCACTGTTTTGTAGCTGCGATACCGGAATTTCCTCGTGTGTAGAAATGAATGATCTGGTCTTTACCCCTCTTCTATAACTATTTATGAAAGTATTTTTCATGATCGTGTACAACCACCCTCTAAAATTTGTACCGTCCCTGAATTTCCTGGAATAGCGCATTGCTTTTAGCAACGTGTCTTGAACCAGATCGTTTGCATCCTCATAATCCTGGGTAAATTTAAAAGCGAAAGCTTCAAGTGCGCCTTGATTAAGACTAAGTTGGTGGTTGAAATCAGTAGTGTTCATTGTAGGAATGGTTTAGAAGGTGACTACTATTTAATTCATTGCAACGAAATATTTGAGTGTTAATGATATACGTCAAAATACGTACCAAAACCCATGTAACTATTTGATTATTAAAAGTTTCTGTCCTGAAGGATCTAGTCGTGATCAAGGAATTCCATTCCTAAAGGTGTTATGGATGCTGAATGCTGTACGCTATGCCTGTTGATTGTTATAAAACCCAGCTCTTCAAGTTCTTCATACTGTTCTTCCATTCCGCCCAGTATTGAAGAACTTACCTGCTGGTCAATAATCTCTAGTAGTGATTTGATATCTTCCTTTTCCATGGTTAGTACAATTATAGATTTCCTTAAACATCTACTTAAAGTTACTAAAAACCATTTGTTTTTTTATTAGGAAATATTTTTGTTTTTATAATGAATTTCTGGTTGATTTCTAAGGGTTTCTGCTGCCGCTTCAGGTGTAATATCACGCTGTGGATTGCCTAGCATTTCGTACCCTACCATAAATTTCTTGATGGTTGCCGAGCGCAAAAGTGGCGGATAAAAGTGCATATGCCAATGCCACTCTGCATGATCGCCATCATTTACCGGCATTTGGTGCATACCGGCCGAATAAGGGAAGGAAACCTGGAATAGGTTGTCATACCTTACCGTTAAGTTTTTAAGCGCTGAAGCCAGATCTAACTGCTCCTGTTCTGTAAACTCCAGTATACTTCTTACCTGCCTTTTGCTGATAACCATGGTTTCGTAAGGCCATACTGCCCAGAAAGGCACCAATACAACAAAGCTGTCGTTTTCAAAAACAATTCTCTTTTTCTCCTTTAATTCTACTTTCAGATAGTCTGTAAGTAAGCTTCTTCCGTTTACCTGAAAGTATTTCTTCTGATTGACAGTCTCTTTATGAATTTCAAGGGGAATACTATTTTGCGCCCAAATCTGACCATGAGGATGCGGATTACTGCATCCCATAATATCTCCCTTGTTCTCAAATATCTGAATATGCCTAATAGCCGGGTTCTCGCTTAAGGTTTTAAATTCTTCGGTCCATAACTCAACAATCCCTTTAATTGCTGAAATTTCGAGCTCAGCAAGGGTTAAATCGTGGCGTGGTGAAAAGGCAATAACCCTGCAGACTCCCGACTGACTTTCGGCTTTAAGTAAGCCATCAATTGATATTTCGCCAACCGGGGTATCCGGTAATAAGGCTGAGTAATCGTTGGTGAAAGCAAAGTTGGTCGTGTAATCAGGGTTTCTGCTGCCATCAGCCCTTTCATTACCGGAACATAGATAACAAGCCGAATCGTGCTGTGGTCGGTTGTCGGCAGGCAGGGATTCTACCTTCCCCTGCCATGGACGTTTCGTACGGTGTGGAGAAACTAAAACCCATTCTCCTGTTAAAATATTTAATCGCGTGTGCGGATGTTCATTTAAATCAAAACTGGTACTCATTGTGGTGTTTAATCGGTGTGGTTTGTTTGGTAATGGCTATGTGCTATTTGGCTTCTTCTATTTTTAATATTACACTGGTTCTGGAGGAATTCACATCAGGATTGAAACCTATTTTCATTAAGAAATCTCCTGTATAAACCTTATTCTTATCTATTGATGATGTGGTACCCGGATAAAGATTAATCTCCTCGATTTTGTATTTCCTGGCAGCATCAAGTCCTTTTAATAAAATCGGCAGGCTACTGTTTACACCATACCTGTAGTTTACAAGGTAGTTAAAAATGACACCCGAAGATTTGCTTTCATTAATGTAGGCCATTGAAGCTACGCTTGATTCTTTAGGATTAGACAAACGATATTGATCGCCTTGCCAGATGATTGATTTAATGCCATTGTATGTTGTAATTGCATCCTGGCAGTACTTCAGGTCATTCTCCTTTAAATGACTTACCACAATATCAAAGCCTAATTTACCCATCATGGCTACATCAGTACGGAATTTAATAGGTTGTTTACCCCAATCAGTTACGTGATTAGAACTTGCTATCGCAGGATAGAAATATGAATATTCCCACTGCATAAAAATACGCTCAAGCGGATCTGTATTGTCACTAGGCCAGAACTCAGTAAAATACTGTAAAGCGGCATAATCTACCCTGCCACCACCACCAGAACAAAGCATCATAGGTACTTTAGGGTACTTGGCTCTGATTCTTTCTAAAACTTTATACAAACCTCGTACATACTCTATATAAAAATGCGATTGGTTTTTAAGTGTCGCAGAATGAGCATTGTAAATAACTGCGTTACAATCCCATTTGATATAAGCCAGTTCCGGGTTTTTAGTGAAAAGATCATCAACCACGCCATAAACAAAATCCTGAACTTTAGGATTGGTTAAATCAAGCACCAATTGGTTTCTGAAATAATACTCATCTCTTTTGGGTTGTTTAATTATCCAATCAGGATGTTTCTCGTACAATTGACTCTTAGGATTAACCATTTCAGGCTCAATCCAGATACCAAATTTAACACTGTTATTTTGAGCTTCCTTTACTAAAGATGATATTCCATTAGGTAGTTTTTCTTTGTTTTCTTCCCAGTCGCCTAATCCCGCACCATCGCCATTACGAGGATATTTGTTGGCAAACCATCCATCGTCTAGTAAAAACATATCTACACCCAATTTTTTTGTGTCTTTTAATAGACCGGCAAGTTTGGTTTCGTTAAAGTCGAAATAGGTAGCTTCCCAGTTGTTTAACAAGGTTAACCTGGTGCCTTTACCATCAAGAAGTTTATAATTTCTAGCCCAGCTTTGCAGGTTTCTGCTCGCTACACCTTTACCTTGAGTTGATAAAGTATACAGAAAAACAGGTGTAACAAATTCTTCATTTGGCTTAAGTGTATAAGGTGAAGCATAGTTGTTTATACCTGAAATAATGCGAAGATTATCCTGATAATCAACTTCCAGATCAGTGCGGAAGTTCCCACTATAGGCTAAAGCACCAAATAACACAGTCCCCTCATCTTCTGTTGCCGGCTTGTTCACCGAAACCATAAATACGGATGGTTGGAAAAGATTCGCTCTTGTACCTAGCTTAGTATCCAAAGTTTTGATACCGTGGGTAAGCTTTGATTCTTCAGACTGCATTTCTTTAGCCCAATCTCCATGGTATTGATTCAAATAATAGCTTGCTCCTTTTACATGAAGGTTTGCCGAAGCATATTTATGTAGCGTTACATTGCCTTTTTCGCCATGTTTAATTGAGGACCATTGCTCTACGACGTCTTCTTTGTAGTATGTTTTGTAATAAAGTGTCACTGTAAAATTGTAGGCTGGATCTTTTAAGATGATGCTTAACAAAGATACATCGTCGTTTATTTTCTTTAAATCGTGACTAACGTATTTTAAATCCAACGAGTTATTACCATCTGCATGAGTAACTGTTATGGCAGGTTCTAATAAATTTCGGGAACCTGATGAAGTATATGCAGAATTGAGCATTCCGGTATAATCCGGAGCTTGCTTAAATACACTCATTACCTGACCATACTCGCTGCTATTGGATAGTTTTTTACCAAAATATACTGTTCCTAAATCTTTATTCGCATCTGCCTGTAATATTAAGGCATTATTTTGTGTTTCTATTGGGATAATGGTTTGAGCAGATAGCTTGTCTGGGCTTAAGAATAGACTCGCCGAAAGCACTGCAACCGATGCGTAGGCGGGAATTGAGGGTAACTTTAGTCTCATGTTTTAAAAAATATTTGGTGTTAGGTTGTGTAATTAAAATGCTGCTTAACAATGTCTAAATGAAGCCTTGCACCCAGATGTTCTGCATCAAGTTCCAGGGCTTTTAATAGTGCATCATTAGCATTTTCAAATTTTGCAAGGCCAAGATAGCCTAAACCTTGCAGAAAATAGCAATGAACTTTGTTTCTGATGTCAAGATCATCTTCAAAAATCAAAAGGTTTGGTAACGAAACTGCAAAGTAATCTATCTTCACAACATCATTAAGGTGCTGAGTACCATAATCTATCAGCTTGTGGAATATCTTTTCCGCTTTTGTGGTATTGCCTGCTTTTTTCCAGGCTAATCCCTGATAAAAAATCTTGTCGGGTTGCTGATCATTGTAAAACATGGCAGCCGAAGGTTCATCAAGCCCCTTTGTGGTTTTGTCGAAATAATCATTGGCACTTTGCTGGTCATTTAATCCTTCGTAAGCACAGCCTAACCAGTAGAATATATCGTTTTCCTGTGCTCCGTAAAGCTTTCCTTCTCCAAGGTTATGAGGATAAGTTTGAGCCTCATTCAACAAGNCAATGGCCTCTTTATACGATTCATGCTGTATCCGNTCTTTAGCAAGCTCAATCAAACTGCATACGTACTGGCCTGAGGCTTTACCCTCGCCTCCTTCCCAGGGATGAAATTTATGTTGCATCAGTAAGTCCAGCGCTTTATCATTCTCGCCCAGGAAATTATAGATCGATACCAAATCCAGGTATACATCGTCTCTTTGAAGGGCAACCTCTCTGTTCTTTTCCAAAAAGCTTAACCGCTCTTTAGGGCTTTTGTTTAATCTTTTATAGAGTTGATGCAACTCCATGCATAAACGATCGTCCAGAGGATCCAATTCAAATGCCTTTTCAAAATAAGCCAAAGCCAGCTCGGGATTGTTGCGCTTATTAAAGTAAGCTATTCCAAGGTTTCTTAATGCAGTTGGAAAATTACCGTCCAATTCAACTGAAGCCTCCCAGTAAGCTATTGCTTCAGTATACTGGCGTTTATCGTAAAACAGGTTTCCTAGATAATATGGAGCTTTTGAATCGGCTGGATTTAACGCTATGGCGGTTCTTAGTACATTTATTTCCTGTAATCTGTTAGGGAAGCACAAGTAAGAATCCGCTTGGGCAGCAGATTTAAAATTATCAATTGCCTTTTCTGACTGTCCTGATTTGTGGTTGAAATATCCAAGGTAATAATAAACCAATGGGTTTGTCTGGGCTCCTTTTATGGCATAAGAAAGTAAATCAATAGCCTCGGTGAATAATCCGGCTTCTGCATAATCTATGGAATACTCAATAAAGTTTTGCGCATTACCTCTGGCCAAAGCAAGCAGTTCTTTCAAATACTTTTCTTCATGATGCGCATCGTTTAGCAATCTATACACACTTACTTTTTCAAATAATGCACCTAAGTTAAATGCATCCTTTTCAAGTGCCAGGTCGGTAGTACGAATTGAAAGCTCTGCCTGATTTAGTTTTCTGTAAACTGCAGATTTGATCACATAGGCCTTACTGTTATTGGCATTGTTATCTATAGCATGATTAATGTGCGCTAAAGAAAGTTCGTAATCATCCCTGATCATATCAATCTGTGCTACAGAAAAATAAGCACTGTCTTTGTAAGCTTTATTCCAGGTAGATTTGTAGCACATTTTATAGGCTTCTTCCAACTTATCCTGAAACTTAAGACAAAGCCCAAGGTTATAATAAGCTTCGCAATCATAAGGATTCGGATTGCGTTCAATGCTGGTTTCTATTGCTTTACGGAAATAAGGTTCGCTTTTTTCAAACTGGCCTCTTCTTAAATACCAAAGCCCAAGCGCGTTGTTATTTCTGATGTCTCCCGGTTCTCTTTCAAGCGCTTTTTCATAATATGGGACAGGGCTATAAGTTGCATGTCTGTATTGTTCCAGGTGCTGCCCGGTTAAAAACAATTGTTCATTGCTGGCAACCTCATCCGGAGCCAAGGCTGGTTTTGCTGGCTCAGGAATCTCATTCACCTTGTTCTTTGAAGGTTCATAGCGCAGCAATTCGTTTCCTTTGGCACTACTGATAACAAGCAGTAATTCATGCTCATTGAAGCTACTATCGACTGCTATTTCTCTTAGGTAAATTTCTGCAGGGCTTATTGTTGCAGCAGCTTCAAAGAAAATTTCGTTACCGACACTTAGTTTGATCGATAAATCACGCTGAACGGATGTTACCTGAATTTTTAATTCAACTATACGCTCTTTCTTATTTATAGACAGGAGAATATCTTTACTCGCATTTTTAACTACACCCAATTCACGGTAAGGCATAAAGTACTGTGTAAACGATTTCTCTTCGTTTGGCATTAACCAGGTGAAATCAGGCTGATTATCAGTAAACATACCAGTCATCAGTTCAATGTAAGGACCATCTTCATCGGTCAGGTTCCTATCCCAGGCTACCCCAAAATCACTGTGTCCCCAGGTCCATTGTTTTTTACCAGGCGAAACATGGTGGTTGGCCACATGCAACAAACCTCCTTTGCTATCGTGTTCATACCCCCCTACAAAATCGTAATCGGAATTAATGGCCATATAAGAAGTAGGTACCGGGATGTTCTTGTACATCGAGATGTCGGTGCCCGGAGCATAATCTACCTTGTAATAGGTCCCTGTAGCAATTGGGAAAGTTGATACATCACGTTTCCCATGGTCAAAAACAGCATTTACATCCGGTGGAAAAACAGACTGGTAATAATCATTCACCTTTACTGCCGGATTTGCCCACCATAGAAATGTTTGCGGCAATGCTGATCTGTTCAGAAGCTTAGCCTTGATTTCTATATATGCTTTATCGGGATGAAGTGTGAAACCGGCCATTCCTTTGGTATGAAACATTTGTTCAACCTCGTTAACCCAAACGGTTTTACTGCCATCGCTATTTTCTTCGATCTTGTAATCAATGGCATTAAAGGTAGTAGGCCTGTGGTGTTGAGGCCAGTTGAACTCTATACCACCGGAAATCCAGGGCCCTGTTAAGCCTACTAATGCAGGTTTAATTACCTGATTATAGTAGATAAAATGTCTTTCTTTTATCTTATCGTAAGCCATCTGAATCCGTCCGCCGAGTTCAGGAAGGATCATCATTTTTATATAATCGTTTTCAAGGAATAGCCCTATGTATTCTTTATCCGTCTTTTCATCCAGTATTTTCTCTACAACAGGATTAGGATAAACAACCCCACTACTTCCCTGATAAATTCTCTTTTCAAAGAACATAGGGTTTTTATTAGGTTTGCCCGTACCATAAGTTGGTATGGTAACTTTTTCTTCCCAAACGCTTACGCTCATGCTTTTCATTAGAAATGATTTTTAATATTTTATGATAATTATGTTAATGAAGACTATCCAGTTCGATTTAGCTTCTTTTTAATGTCTTGCAAAGTTTCCTTCAAGTTCTTCCAATGTTTGTCCCTTGGTTTCTTTAACTCTTTTCTTAATGAATAGATATCCTAAGAAGCAGATCCCCGCATACAAATAGAATGGCCCAAATGTGCCTAGCTTCTTAGCTAATATCGGAAAGGTAAATACCAGGATAAAGTAAGCTCCCCACAAGGAGATAATAGCCACAGAAGAAGCTGCACCACGTATTTTATTAGGGAAAATCTCTGAAATCAACACCCAGGTAACCGGAGCTAATGAGATTGCATACATACTGATTGCCAGCAGTACAAAAATAGATACAAGACTTGCCGGGAACTGATTTTGAAGCAAAAATGCCAATATGATATAAACAATTGATAAACCCAATGAGCCAATGAGCATCAAGGGCTTTCTGCCTAGTTTATCAACCTGCCACATCGCTAACAATGTAAATATCAGGTTTACCGCACCGATAGCTACAGTTTCAAACAACTGTCTGTCCAGGTTTGCACCAACCGATTCAAATATGGTTGATGTATAATTAAACACCACATTGATGCCGCATAACTGCTGAAATACTGCCAGGATGATACCGACAATAACTGCAGGTCGAACGCTCTTTTCAAATACGGCTTTGTAGGATTGCTTTTTTACGCCNACAAGAGATTTTTCGATATCTGAAAATGTTGTGGNTACAAAAGATTCTGAACCCAATTTTANCAAGACTGCCTTTGCCTTTTCAGCTTGACCAGCCTTAACTAACCATCTTGGGCTTTCTGGCAGCCACAATACGCCAATTAAAAAGATAACTGATGGAACTACTCCTAATCCAAACATCCAGCGCCATGCATCTGGTCCTGCATCGGCCAAAAAATAATTAACCAGGTTGGTTATCAGAATACCGATTACCACTGTCAACTGGTTAATAGCAACATTGCGTCCTCTTACCTTAGCAGGCGAAATTTCGGCTATATACATCGGGCACAACATAGAAGCCATACCAACGCCTATCCCTGCCATAAACCGCATCACAACAAATAACGTTAAGCTTGAGGCAAAAGCAATGCCTATGGAAGAAAGTGCAAATATCAATGCCGCAATCATCAATCCGGGCTTGCGCCCATAACGATCGGCAATTTTCCCTGCAAACAAACAGCCAACAATACAGCCTAAGGCCAGTGAGCCGGTCAAAAAACCCTCCCACCATGCGTCAAGCATAAACTGGGTTCTTAAGAATGGTAGCGCGCCCGATATTACTGCAAAATCGAATCCAAACAAATACCCCCCAAGGGCAGAAATAAAGGATATACCAATAATGTATTTGTGATTAAAACTTATTTTTTCTATGCTCATTTAGGTTAATAATTTGGTTGGTTAAAATTGTCTAATAAATTGTGACGGACAAATAGATTATTATTTCTTAAAGATGGACTTTTCTATCATTAGCACTGCACCACCACCAGATGAAAGTTTAAGATCCATTTTCATAGTATTGTTTACTGTGATCGTTTTAAGGTCGTAATGCGTTGCATTGCTATTGGCATCTTTAGCATCGGTATACACCTGAGCGGTATAATTCAGCCCTGGTTCTAAAAACCCGAAATCAAGCTTTAGGTTTCTTTCCGTCCAGTTGGTCATCGCCCCTACGAACCACTTATCCCCTTTTCTTTTAGCCATGACTGCATATTCTGCCAATTTCGCATCCAATACTTTGGTCTGATCTACTACTGTTGGTACAGCCGAGAGAAAGTTCATGGTCTCTGGTGATTGCTCATATTCAGTAGGCGAATCTGCCAGCATGGCAAATGGCTGATTGTAAATTACGAACATCGCAAGTTCATGACAACGTGTACCTTGTCCTGATGGCAAGCCAGGGTCTATTGGCTTAAAATCGGCTTTAGTTTTATTTCGCATGGCACCTGGTGTGTAATCAAATGGTCCGGCAAGCATTCTAAGAAAAGGAATAACCAAATGATGATCCGGATGAATTGTATAATCCCACTTATCAGATTCTGCACCTCTCACTGCTTCATAATTTACGATGTTGGGATAGGTTTTCTCTAAACCTGTGGGCTTACTGCAACCATGAACATTAACCATTAGCTTCCTCTTTGCTGCTTCTTTGGCAATCAGTTCAATCCACTGAATAGCTTGCTGGTCATCACGGTCAAAAAAATCCACCTTAATTCCCGCAGCACCTATTGAATTTAGAAAATCAAGATTCCCGTTAAGATCTTTTAATAAAGTTGATCCTACACACCATAAAAACACCCCTACATGTTTTTCTTTTGCTCTTTTAATTACTCCANGGACATCTAATTTAGGGTTTACTTTAGTGATGTCGTAATTATCAGACCATCCGGCATCGATCATTAAATACTCCAGGTTATTGTTTGCTGCAAAATCAACATAGTAATTGTAGAGCGCTGTATTTCTGTTTGCCATACCAGATGGGATGTTCGCACCCGGCAACATTGCATCGTGCCACCATTCCCATGCTGCTTTCCCTGGTTTAATCCAATCGGTATCTTTAACTAAAGATGGACGGGCAAGTTTACGGACCAAATGATTGTTTAGTAAATCTTTATCGTCATCAGTTGCCGTGATTATTCTCCATGGAAAGTATCTTTTACCATTTGTTTTAGCAAGAAAGGCAGCCCGCTGTTTTACTACAGATATAAAATTACCCCAACTTCCCATCTCGGTTTTAGTAGGATAATTTGCCCAGTCCCCTTGATAGCCAGCACCTTGTTTTTGGATATACATACCCGGGTAATCAAACAAATCGGATTCAGCAATAACCACTTTTATTCCATTGTCTTTATAATCGAAAAGTGCCGGAGTTGTAGCACGTTTGCCTTCTGAAATTTCTGCTATTGAGGCGTATTTGAGATACGGACCTTCCCAGCTGGTGTAGTTGTCAGTTTCCTGAACGATTGCAGCAGGCGAGCCTGCCATGTTAAATGTGGCCTTTTCGTTAATTACCTGTATAGAATCTCTGATATTGGTTACAAAACGATAGGCAATTCCTTCATTATATGCCCTGAAGATTAGCGAATAATCCTCATCAAAAAAATGAACTGCCAATTCATTAAACGCTTCAGATTTCAAGGAATGTATTTCCTTAACCACAGCCGCTTTACCAAGTGTTTTGTTTTGCAGCACCATAGCAATTACAGAAGGAAGAATCACATTTGAACGCTTATAGGATATGGAATACGTAATGCTGTCCCCGACATTTAATTTCACTTTTAACGTCTTATCTGGGGATGACAACTGGTAGGTTTTATCTTTGGTAAATGCTTCCGCTGATACCTGAAAAGCCAAGAACAGAATTGCTGAAATAACGCTTATTTTCATATTAATTAAGGTCTGTATTAAATTTATAAGTGATACTTTCCTGATAGGTTCCCCCCGGATGAAGTACTGTTGATGGAAAGCCAGGTTGATTTGGACTATCCGGATAATATTGACATTCTAAACAAAGTGCGTCGAATGGCTGATAAGGTATTCCCAAATGACCGGCATGTGCTGTTTTAAGGTAATCGCCAGTATACAGCATTAACCCAGGATAGGTAGTCTGAATTTCCAATGAGCGTCCTGACTGGGGATCCAGTAATACAGCTGCCTGATTTTTGTTATTTAAAACATAGCATATGTTCAATCCTTTTGGTTCATTTGATTTGCTGATTATTCTGTCGGCAATCTTTGTGCTTTTAAATTCAAAAGTACCGGCTTCAATGATTGCACCTGTAGGTATAAAATCCTCAGTAGCTTCCACTATTTTTTCGGCGTTAATTGTAAGCTGATGATTAAAGAAATTGCCATTCTGACCAGATAAATTGAAATAGCTGTGATTGGTAATATTGACAATTGTTTTCTTATCCGTTTCTGCTGTATAGCCAATTAAAAGTTCATTCAGATCCGTCCATTGATAGCAAACTTCCAGCACCAGGTTACCAGGATACCCGCCCGACCCATCTGCACTTAATAGTCTAAAAATTAACCGATCATCATCAACGAAGTAATCAAAAACTTTATCATTAAACCCGGCCGAAGCGCTATGGTTTGTATTGCCATTATCGTTTGCTTCAAGCTGATAACGGGTCTGATCAAGATTAAATGCTGCATTGGAAATCCTGTTGGCAAATCTTCCTACAGTTGAACCCAGATAACAATGGTCATCAATGTAACCTTGTAATTCCGGAAATCCCAGAACAACATTACCCAACACATGGTGTTTGTCTGGTACCACTACCGAAACAATTGTAGCACCATAATTGGTCAATTCCACAAAAGCTCCGCTCTTATTCTTCATCTTAAAAAGGTAGATGTTCTTATCCCTGAACTTACCCCAGGGTTCCTTTGATATATTGCTGTTTGCCAGTCTTACAGGTTCTTTCTTGGTAAAGAAGTGCATAATGAATTATTTGGTTAATCCTGTCTACTATTTACTAAGGATAAACTTACGTCGAAATTAAAAGCTACAAATGGACTAATTAAAATGAATAATGGATAATGTTATCATAACCGAACTGTTACAGACTGTAAATTAAGTTACATTTATTATACCTTAGCATTTCGTATGATGGAAGAAAAAAAGAAAATTAAAGAGGGATTTTTAGGACAGAAAATGATCGTCCTTACGCCCAATATCAGGAAAAGCATTAAGGAGAATCCTTTAATTAACTCTTTTTATCTTACCGCAATAGGTTATTACCCTCACGCTTTGGGACATGATCGCGAAAGAAAAACAGGCTCTGCCGAGTTCATATTGCTGTATTGCATAGATGGGGAAGGCACTGTAGAATTGAACAATAAGGTCTACACATTAACCGCAAACACATTTTTCATCATTCCTAAAAATGTACCGCACAGATATTTTAGTTCATTAAAAAATCCATGGAGTATATACTGGATGCATTTTAGTGGAGTTAATTCGAGAATGATTTATGAACGTTCTCTGGTTGAAGGGCAAGATAAAGTTCATTCAATTCCTTTTGAGCAGGACAGAATAAATATCTTTAATCAGATCTATACCATGCTCCAAGAGAGCTTTGGGACAAAAGAAATGGAGATCCTGAATTTCAGGTTACTCTATCTTGTCACCTCATTGATTTATTACAAAGAAATAAACCCCTCCGTTTATAATAAAGATGCGGTAAGCAATTCCATTGCATTTATGAAAGACAACCTTGATAAGAAGCTTACTGTAAATCAGCTTGCAGAGCAGCAAAAAATCTCTCTTTCACATTACTTAAGAATATTTAAGCTAAAAACAGGTATTTCTCCAATAGTCTATTACAATCAACTTAAAATACAGCATTCCTGCCAGTTCTTATATTTTACGGATAAAAGTATCAAAGAAATCTGTTCTTTGATAGGCATTGATGACCAATACTATTTTTCGCGATTATTCAGCAAACTGATTGGCACCTCCCCTTCAGAATACAGGAAGAAACACAAAAAATAAATTACGATTTCCTCGCTATTGTCAGCTCATAGAGGGAAAGGATATTCCCTTAATTTTTCTAAACAATTCTACAGCGTAGATATCCGTCATTCCGGAAACGAAATCCAGTACACTTTGGATTTTAGAATAAACATCATCCTTCTGAGTTAAGAATTGCTTTGGTATCAACTCAACAAGTTTCTTGTGGTATTTTGATTCATTTTGCAGATATGCTGGAATAAACTCTTCCAAAAGACCGCCCATTACCTGATATCCGGCAACCTCAATCTGTACAACAGAGGAGTAGTTGTAGATTTTTTTGATTGAAATCCTTTCTATTTCTTTCATTACCGCTAAAAACGGTTCTTCAATGGCATCCATCAGGCTTTTATTGAAATCGCCACTTAATATAGCTTCCTGCTGCTGATAAAATACATTTGAGCATTGCCATATCAATGTACTGATAGATTTCGCCCTCATTAAGGTAATTTTGGCATCATCATCTTCCATTTCAGCTAGTCTGGATGGCATTTTAGCATCATTGCATAAAGGCAAAAGCAATGTTTCCACCTCTTTATAAGAAAGTATTTTTAAACGGTGTGCATCTTCAAGATCGATGATGTTATAGCAAATATCATCTGCCGCCTCCACCAAATACACCAATGGATGGCGCTTGTAAATTAATGGGGATTGCTGAACCTTGATCAGGTCCATCTCCAGCGCTATCTTCTCAAACCCACTTTGTTCGGACTGAAAGAACCCGTATTTTTTAGTGTAAATGTTCTTTTTATTGTGTCCGGCAACAGATGCACAGGGATATTTAGCTATTGCTGCAAGGGTTGAATAGGTTAGCGCAAAGCCTCCGGTGCCCTTTCCTGCAAATGGATGAGTTAGTATTCTTAGTGCATTGGCATTTCCTTCAAAGTGGATCAAATCTTCCCATTGGGCTTCATTTACCTGTTGCTGATAGACTTTGCCATCGCCATCACTGAAATAATGTGATATAGCGGATTCTCCTGAGTGTCCAAAGGCCGGATTTCCTAAATCGTGGGCCAGACAAGCCGAGGCTACAATATTACCTATTTCGCAAAGCAAGGGACAGGTTTCATCAATAGTTACATCACCATCTTTTATTCTGTTATAAAAGATGGTGCCCAATGAACGGCCAACACTTGCTACTTCAAGACTGTGTGTAAGTCGGTTATGAACAAAAACACTACCAGGCAAAGGAAATACCTGGGTTTTGTTTTGTAATCTTCTAAATGGCGAAGAAAAGATGATCCTGTCGTAATCCCTTTGAAACTCCGAGCGGGCTTCTTTCTGATTTCCAATAAACCTATCTTCATTTCCCCATCGCTTTGATGACAATAACTTTTCCCAATTCATAACTTAAAAATAAGCGCGAAGTTAAGGTATTAAATCAGTTTTCCATGATCCATCTATCAACCTCAAAATACTCAATGGGTTACTGTTTTGCAATGCCTCGGGAAGCAATTCATCCGGAATATCCTGATAAGATACCGGTCTTAAAAAGCGATAAATAGCCGCAGTACCAACTGAGGTTGATCTTCCATCGGTGGTTGAGGGAAAAGGTCCGCCATGTTGCATGGAATGGCAAACTTCTACACCCGTAGGGAAACCATTATAGATCACGCGACCGGCTTTTTGAGTAATCACATCAATTATTGGTATCAAGTTGTTTTTATCCGCTGGTTCTGCGTGTACCGTTGCAGTAAGCTGCCCCTCCAATTGATTTAAAACCAGATGAAGTTGTGCTGTATCTTTAACCAATACAAAAAGTGTTACCGGTCCAAAAACCTCTTCAGTTAACGCTTTATTGGACAGAAAGTCCGCCGCAGAAACTGTAAATGCAATTGGCATGGCTTCATTTCTATTGCTGTCGGCTACCTTTAGTCCTTGCGTTAAAACACTAACCCCATGAACGGTTTTAGTTGTTTCCAGGCCTTTATGATAAGAATCGCAGATGTGCTTATTTAGCATGGTTGCAGGTTCTGCAGCATTTAAATGCTGCACAAAGTGATTCAGAAAATCTTTACCTGCTTCACTTTCGATGAGCAAAACTAATCCCGGATTGGTACAAAACTGACCGGCTCCCATAGTTACAGAACCCGCTAATCCCCTGGCAATTGCCTCTCCTTTTACCTTTAAAGCTTCTTCCATCAAAATAACCGGATTTATTGCGCTCATTTCAGCGTATACCGGAATGGGATCAGGTCTGTTAACTGCAGCGCTATAAAGGGCCATCCCTACTTTTCTGGAACCTGTAAAACCTACAGCCTTAATTATAGGCTGCTCCACAAGCTTTACGGATTGATCATTAGTAAGATTTAAGGATGAAAATACACCTTCGGGCATTTGGGTTTTTTGAGCAGCTTTAATGATAGCTGATGAGATCAATTCACTTGTTCCTGGATGTGAAGGATGCGCTTTAACAATAACAGGACATCCAGCGGCAAGCGCAGAGGCTGTATCTCCTCCGGCAGTAGAGAAAGCCAAAGGGAAATTACTGGCTCCATAAACTGCCACAGGACCAATTGGAATAAGCATTCTTCTGATGTCGGATTTTGGCAAAGGAGCCCGCTGGGGCTGCGCAGTATCAATTCTTGCATCTACATACCAACCATCGCGTAATAACTGAGCAAACATTTTTAACTGTGCGCAGGTCCGGCCTCTTTCCCCTGTTATTCTTCCAATAGGCAAACCGGATTCGGCGACAGCCCTTTCTATTAATAACGCTCCAATTGCCATTATTTCATCAGCAATTGCTTCCAGAAACTCCGCACGTTGTATTGTCGCAGTGTTTTTGTAACTTATAAAGGCTTGCTGTGCCAGTGTCAGTGCCTGCTCAAACTCAGTTTCTGTAGCATAAATAAACCTTTCGGATATGGAAACATTCTCGGTTGGATTGAAGGCCTGAAAACTGCCCTCCCCATTACCACTACGAATATTTCCAATAAAATTCTCACCTGTTATAGACATAATTTTTTGTAAAATTTAAAGCTACCTTGTTATAAACGAATAGCAATATGATTTGTTAATGTTCCAATGTTATCAATACTTATACTAACCTGGTCCTTTTCATTCAAAGTAAAGTCATTAGGAGGTACGATACAAGTTCCGGTCATTAAAAAACAACCATTCTTAAAGTCACATTCTGCATACAAATAAATCACCAACTCATTTAACGAACGTTTCATTCTGCTAATGGAAACCGAGTCGCGAAAAACCTCCTTAGCGTTTCTCATGATCACCATTTCTATCATTGTCTTGTCTGAAATTGGCGTTTCCGGTACATATAAACACGGCCCTAATGCAGCGCTTCTTTCGTAAATCTTAGCCTGGGGCAGATACAGGGTATTTTCTCCTTCAATACTTCTGGAACTCATATCATTACCTATGGTGTAAGCTTGTATGTTCCCCGATGAATTGATAAACAAGGTCAGTTCAGGTTCTGGCACATTCCAGGTAGAGTCTTTCCTGATATTTACATGCTGTTTATGACCTGCAACACGATGCGCTAAGGATTTAAAAAATAACTCCGGACGGTCTGCATCATAAACCTTATCATACATGCTTGCGCCTCCGGAATCCTGAGACTCTTCCTTACGGGCATCACGACTGCGTAAATAGGTCACTCCGGCAGCCCAGACTTCCTGCTGTCCAATCGGAGCTTCAATACCGTCGGCTAACATCGCTAATGCTTCATTGTCTTGTAAAGGATCTTGTTTAGTTAATAAATGAAGTAAATGCTGATGGAGATGATCATTATTTATCAGGATATCCCAATCCGTATTTAATAAATAATATCCTGTGGCACTATGCAAAATTGCGCCATGTTTGGTTTTATATAATTTCATATACTCGTTTTAAAAATAAAAATGTCCGTTTCTTATAAGGATATCCCTCTTTTCCATGGGATAAAGTCGTTATGTCCCAGTACTTCGGCCTTGGCTTTCACCTGACCGCTTGCGATCTCAATGATGTAATCCAGGATACGCGTTCCAACTTGTTTAATTGTTTCTTCACCGGTTATTATGGTTCCTGCATCGATATCAATGATGTCGTTCATCTTTTTATACAATGTGGTGTTGGTAGAGATCTTTACCACTGGAGCGATCGGGTTGCCTGTAGGTGTGCCAAGCCCGGTAGTAAAAAATACAAGGGTTGCTCCTGCCCCAACCTCTGCTGTGGTCGACTCTATGTCACTACCAGGTGTACATAACAAGGTGAGTCCCGGTTTAGAAACTTGCTCAGGATAATCAAGCACATCAATAACAGGAGATGTACCAGCTTTTTTTGCTGCACCTGCAGATTTAATTGCATCAGTAATTAAGCCGTCGCGAATATTTCCAGCCGATGGATTTGAATCAAAGCCTGAACCTACCGCTTTCGCTCTTTCATGATAGGCAGTCATTAAAGTCATAAATTTTTGTGCAACGCCTTCATCTATACATCGATCGCTTAGTTCTTGTTCAACACCACAAAGCTCAGGGAACTCCGAAAGTATTACTGATGAGCCCAAAGCGACTAAAAGATCTGAAGTATAGCCCAAAGCCGGATTGGCTGAAATCCCGGAAAAACCATCTGATCCTCCGCACTCTAATCCGATACAAAGTTTGCTTAAAGGTGCAGGCTTACGCTGATGTTCATTGGCCTCAATTAAACCTGCAAAAGTTTGTTTAATCGCTCGTTTTATCAATTCTGATTCCGAACCAACCTGCTGCTGTTCAAAACAATACAAAGGTTTATTGAAGTTAGGGTCACGTTTGGCTATCTGCTCTTTCAATAAGGATATTTGCGCATTCTGGCAGCCCAGACTTAACACCGTAGCTCCTGCAACATTAGGGTGTGTGATGTATCCGGCAAGCAAACCGCAGAGATTAATGGCATCATCTTTTGTACCGCCACAGCCTAATGAATGTGTCAGAAACTTAACTCCATCGACGTTTGGGAATACCCTGTTTTCGGCCCTGAAATCTGCGTTGGTCATATCTAAATCTATACTCAATAGCTCTTCTTTTGGTATACCTGCCCTATGCATCTTAACCAATTGCTGCACCTGACTATAGTAAGAAGAATCATGATCATGATACCCTAATCCTTTCATAAAGGCATCCTGGATCACCTGCACATTCTTATTTTCGCAAAATACCAGGGGGATAATGAGCCAATAATTAGCAACGCCGACGGTTCCGTTTTCTCTATGATACCCCATAAAGGTTTTATCATTCCATAATGAGGTTTCAGGCACTTTCCAACTGATTTTTCTTTCCTTAAGTTTATAATTATTAGCAGCATGACTAACATTGCCTATAGTAATTACTTCACCTTTTTTAATGGTTTTAACTGCCTTACCTACAAGTACGCCGTACATTACAACATCATCTCCTTGTTGTAAATCAACGGTAGCAAATTTATGCTTTGCCTGTACATCAGTAATTAAATCATATGTTCCATTATCAGTACTTACAGACTCCCCTGCTTTTAAATCCGTCAATGCGACCTCTATATTATCTGTACTAGTTATTTTTAATGTTTTTGATTTCATTAATCAAGTATTTATTTTTCAAATCTTTTCTAGCAACATCCTTCAGGACCACAATAATTATCCGCTACCTGAGGGTTTAATCCTTCTTCTATTTCTTTAGCTGTTGCAAAACGAATGTGGTCGACTATAACTTTAATGTAGAATTCATCATCTAAGTCTTTATAGCCCTTTTCTTTTGAAAGGAATATCTGTTTTTCTTCCCCTTGATTTAACCCGGCTAATTCTGCTTCAAGTGAAGGCAATATCGAACCTTCACCATGCAAATAGCTAATCGGCAATCCATTAAGATTGTCTTCAAGTATTTCTCCTTTGCTGTTCTCCATTTTGTATCTAATAGATACCACTGTTTTATCTTCAATTTTCATACGATTGCGCTTCTTGAATTAGTCAGGTATTCTGTGAACTGGTTTGGGATAGCCTGGCTTAAAAGAGGATAGCCTTTTTTGAACCACTTTGTATCCATTGTTTTTCTCCGCCTTCTGAATCCTATTCAATACCAGTGATTCAAGATGTTCGGGTGCTGATTGTACCCTTGCATTGATCAGGATGTCCACTTTTGTTGAAAATGTATTTCTATTTCCACTTAAAAAAGACTGAGTTCCGGCAGTGAAGCTGATTTTCTCTTGCCGTATGCCATCGTCAATAAAGAATTTCAAATGACCCACAGCTAATTTTTCCTTATTTATTGCTTCATGAAGGTCCTTAATCAATGCAAGCCCCTGTTCAAATGCATGGTGAGTACCTGTAACCAGTTCAATTTCTAAGTCAAGCCAGGCTAACTCTGCCTCTGCGGCACCATAAATATCATAGTCTATTACCAATGAATCTCTGCTCTTTATTTTAAAATCGGCTAATGCAGTCATCCACTTTTTTATGCTCAATTCATCAAGTGAATTTTGAAACAAGGCCATTTTATTGGGATATTTCCGCTCCACCAGCAGCTTCATTTTTTCCAGTTCCGCTTCAGTTATTGAATCCATTTTATTCACCACCAATACATCAGCTTCTTCAATCTGCTTTTTATAAACATAACTTACACTGTCTACAAATAATGGAGCACCCTGGAGCATTGTAGGCAATACATTTGCATCAACAAAAACAGTAATTACAGTCTCTATATCTTTATTGAATTTTTGTAAAGGCTTAACCACTGTGGCAATCATATCCGTGCATGAACCAACAGATTCGGCAAATATCACTTCAGCATGATGCTTCTCCTTTAGCATTGCCATTAACTCATCAAGCTTATGGTAATTGCAACAAAAGCAACCGTCAGTAACTTCCATAACCGGAATATTGGCATTCTTAAGGAACCTGGTATCCACTAATGCTGCTCCCTGATCATTGGTAATAACGCCTACCTTTATTCCATTTCTGATCAGTTCGGCAGATGCATTCAGAATAGCAGTAGTTTTACCACTACCTAAAAAACCACCAATGAGATATAATTTCATAGTTCTGATTTTAATGTAACCTAAGATAACCTGGATTCTTTACCAGCTATTACAGCTTTTTTAACCGGTATATTGCCGTAAACAACATGTAGTGAAACTTTATTATCCTTAAAATGTACCGTACCGAATCCGGTAGCTGTGGACACAAAACTTGTAAAATCACCCACTTTAGAATCTACATGTAAGACCTTATCTACTGCATCGTACCTCACACCGGTAAGTCCCTGGAGCAGTCCATAGCTGGACATTGCCCTGGCATACCAATGTCCACATTCATATTCATTAAAAGGATTACGAACCCGGCCGTCGTATCGGTCACGACAAGCTTTTACAATAGCTAAGCCTTCATTAACCTGTCCCATTAGCATCAGATGTGATGCGACCTGATATTCAATCCCGGTCCACACTTCATTACTATAAACAAATGGCAAAGAAAGCATTCCGCCTTTTGGCCAGGAGCACAACAACAATCCACCTTCATGCCCTGCGGCATACGATGGCCGCTGAGGATTTACGTGATCACTTAAATCAGCTTTCAGATTATATTTATGAACAGACAGTAAATGACTTCTGGTCTTTTCAACATCCAATGGTTCTTCAAGCCCGCACATTCTCGAAATCCATCCTCCAAGAATACCATCGGATAAACAACCGGTCCCATACTGGTATTTTGGGCCTTCTTTTTTTAATAGCTCTAATGCTTCAGCAGTATACTGAGTAGCAAACGATTGTTGATTTACCGGATTTGGAGCATTTAAACCTGTCCATTGTATTTTCTGATTGAAGTACTCGCCATTATACAATTCACTTTCCATGAATTTTTTACCGGCGGCATATAGTGTTTTATATCCTGACGTGTCCTTTTTAAGAAACTGCCCCATTTTCATAATGGCATTTAAAGCACCCAGATAAAAACTGGTGCACATTCCGTCCGGGCCCCAAAATTCAATATCGTAGGTGTTATGATGAGGCTCTTCAACGATACCTCTACCCCTGGGATCCCAGGTTTTGATGGCATAGTCCATACTGGTTTTTACCATGGGATACATTTTTTTAAGCCAAACTGCATCTCCACTGATCCTCCATTCCCGGTATACTTTCATAATACCCCCAAGCTGACCATCGGCAGCAGCATGAAAATCATGCTTTGCTGAACTTATTGGCATATTTGCTCTAAATTGCTGATGGCCATCGAAATTCTGATTCTCACAAAATTCTGTCGTTCTCAGGCTCCTTTCTAAAGCCGGAAAAAGATGAGGGATTGCCTGTGCATAGTTCCATACATGGGTACAACTGCCATGGCAACAACCTCCATCGTCTCCACAACCCTCCCAGCTCCATAGCCGTCCATCAAATTGTCTTAATACAGTGGGAGATTTAAGAATGGTAAGATTTGCGGCAACAGCTTCAGTAACCTCTGGAGGTAAAGAGCTCGAATAAAAGGCATCACGGAATAAGATTGATTTCTTTTGCAGGTCATCATAGCTATTTAACAAATAGTCTGCTACCTCATTAATAGTTTTAAATTTACTGCTATACCAGGGCTTATAGTTTGCTGAATTGTAATTTGATTTCTCTTCCAGACCACTGGCTGATGGGGTAACACAACAATCTGCTGAATCGGCTTTCTTTGGATCGACAACCATTTCGCCAATGCGCAGATCTGAATCAGGAACATACCAGGCCATCATAAGTCTTACCGTTTTTTGTTCTCCCGCTTTTAATGTAAAGGGCACAAATAATGAAGCTCCGGGTGCATCCGAATCGGGTTCCTGTGCTTTAACCTTACCTTCTTTAATGGTATTCCAAACCATAGTTAAGGGATCAAACCAACCGCCTCTGAACCAGCAGTAGTCTACGGTAGCCGGCTCATTGGTAAAAATTGAGAAATCAGTTCGCAGGTGTGGTTTTTCGTTGGTGCCATCTTGCGAAAGAATGAAACCATTAGTCATCTTTTTTATCGCTCCTTTTTGTCCGCCCTGTAACACAAAATTTCTTGAATTATAAGAAAAAACAGCCTCAATTGTTTCATGACTATTATTGCTGAATTTATATTCTAAGGCGCCCACAGGTAAGCTGGAATTATCCTCGTCAGTGGGAATAAAAGGGCTCCAACCTACTATCTGTGTTTTTAAAGGAATATCTTTTTCTTCAAGATCTATAGTTGCGAACGGGAAACGATCCGTAAATACCGCAGTGCTGAATCTTGGCAGTCCATAATTGGCTCCGCTTGCTCCGTTGCCGGTACCTCGCTGACCAAACATTTTCCATTCCTCAACGGGGCCTTCGAGTACACGGGCGACAACCTTTTCTCCTTTAACAGCAATCGCTGCAAACATATTAGGTTCATGAAATACTTCGGGTCTATTGCGAATAGACATATGAGATATTGCTCCACTACCTTCTAAACAAAACATTCCTGCTCCTAAACCCCCAATTGGAAATGCTACTCTTCTAAGATGCGCCTGTTTATAGCTGCTATTGTAAGCCCTTTTGACTTTATCTTTCGCTGAAGATGCCTGCAATACTTCAGTACCCTCACCAAGGGCTTCCCCTTTGCGCTCATTCGCCAGCATTGCAGCAGGCATAGCAGTAAGGCCAAGACCTCCAATAGCTACTTTTTTAATGAATGAGCGACGGTTATCGTTATTTTTCATCAGCATGTTGTTTTAATGATGTTGCATTGAAATATTTTTTGATGCTATCTTTTTGCCAATACCTTTTATGGCATACCAGGCAATAAATGCGAAACACAGCATTGGTATCACAAAGGCTATAGACATACCGAAATTATCGCCTATCAGTCCCATTATTGGTGGACAAAACGCGCCGCCTGCTACAGCCATTACTAAAAATGATGCGCCCTTTTTTGTTAATGGACCTAAATCATATACACCTAAAGCAAAGATGGTTGGAAACATTATCGACATAAAAAAGTAAGTAAGAAATAAAGCCACTACCGAGAACCATCCTACCTCTAACAGTACAATAAACACAAGGGCGGTATTAACCAATGCATATATACCCAATAGCTTTTGTGGTGATAAATATTTCATCATGTATGACCCGGATAAACGACCTATCCAGAAAAGACCCATTCCGCCAATCGCAAGAATAAGCGATGCTGCCTGTTCAGGATTTCTAGGGGTAAATACCTCACCAAACCAACCTAAATGCTGCATGATGTTTTGAACCGGACCAGTTACATTGGGTATGGTTTCAGTTACATAGTTAATAAAGAAAGAGTTTACACCCGTTTGTGCAGCTACATATAAAAATTGAGCGATTACAGCCAAAACAAAAGCCGGATGCTTCAGTAAATTACGCATCGGCGGATCTTCGGCAGTTTCGGTATCACTTGCTTCTTTAACTTCCGGGAGCTTGATCAACATAAAAATTAAAGCAACTACGACAACAATTCCACCCACCATCATGTAGGGTTTAACCATTGAATCGAACTTATCTACCCCTGGACTGTGTTCCGTACCAAAAATGAATAATCCACCCATTAACGGACCAAGTATCCAGCCCAAACCATTAAAGGACTGAGAAATATTAATCCGTCTTGCGGCATATTCTTTAGGACCCAAAATAGTAGAATAGGGATTGGCTGCCGTTTCCAGACAAGCCAGCCCACATGCCAATACAAACAGCGCGAGCAGAAAAGGAATGAATGTTTGAAATTTAGCCGCCGGGTAAAAAAGAAAAGCACCGATAGCAAACAATACCAAACCTAAAATGATGCCCTTCTGATACCCGAAGCGCTTCATAAACAGTCCAGCCGGTACCGCCATCACTAAATACCCGATGTACAAAGAAAACTGTATAAAGCCCGATTCTGCTTTAGATACATGTAATATATTTTGAAAATGCTTATCCAGCACATCCAGTAAACCATGAGCAAAGCCCCACAACAGGAATAAGCTGCATATGAAAATAAAGGGCACAAGATAACTCCTGCCGTTTTCCGTTCTAAACATAGTATTCAGTATATATTTGGTTACAACTTATATAAGTAGGGTTAACAGGCTTAGCTCATTAACCCTACCAACAATGCGATTTAGTCTTTAAATGTGCCGGAAATCTCATCCAATGAGATGCCCAGAACTTTTTTAGCGATTTCATCTAAAGCAGCCTTATCCCCAGTGAAATGAAATACGCTGTGCATATGAGTATGCTGCTCACCCGGTTTCAAAAATGCAGGTGGAGATACACTTTCCAACTCATAAAAAGGCCCCATTTGCGAACCATCTGCCAGTGGCCCATCATTATAAGCGTTCATACCATCACCACTGAAAGGATCTTTATCCGGCGTCCATTCCTGATTCAGGTATTTTGCTTTATTGTTTACATCAAACAGGGTAATGGTCAACAGGTTTTGATCTGCTGCATAACTGCCGGCAACGTTTTTAACCCTTAGGGGAGCAATACCTAGCTTACCACGAGATTTGCCATCCGCTTTAAACAAAAGGATCCCGTTTTTATAACTGATGCGATCTTTTGCAATCTCTCCAAAATAATCCGTGGTCGCTACTTTACCCGGCGCATTTTCCAGGTAAGGAATCACAATGACCGTTTTTGGCGATGGGCTGAACATATCCAGACTCCAGATACAAGGAGCGCCTGTTTTTTCTGTCCACTGGTTAGTTCCGGTATTGAAGATTGTATTTACTGTTTTAAAAGCTACCGACTTCAGTTTAGCATCCAGCGTAACATTCAAAGCTTTCTCTATATCCTCCTTTTCAAGAATCTCAACATCCCTTTCCAGCTTTATTTTCAGGTTAGTCCCAGCATAGTTTTGCAGTTCCATATCCTTATTCAAGGAAGCTTTCTTTCCGTCAGATTTCACTAAAGTCCAGGGCTCACTATCAATACCCGCCGGAGTTTTCCAGTTTTTAAATACCATCGAATCACCAGGCTTAAAATATAGCGAGAACTTACCGCCCTCAGGACCAAGCCATAAACGATCTTCACCACCATAAGCATTCATGTGCGGATCTAAAGGTTTACCGAAAGCCTTATAATTGACCCAGCCAAAGCTTTTACCCTCAAGCCCTTCGGCAGTTGAGGTAAATACCTTAGCCTGATATTTCGGCGATAAAGCAAGCTGAGCACTTCCATCATCGTTCTTTAAAACAACGATACTGTCGTTTTCATTCAAAAAGTTTAAGTCGTAGCCAAATGTGCCTTTTTCATAGGCCTTTGCACTTTCTTGCGTTTTGGTATTAGATTGACAAGAGATCATCATCATGCCAGCCAATATAAGTGAAGGAATCTTTAGCAATTTCATCTTATGAGCTTTAAGCGTACAGTTAATTAACTTCTAATTCATCTCTGGAAGGCAATTTTGGAAAGTTGCCATGAGGTTCGGTCTGATACCAGTAAGCTACAGTCATGATATCCGATTTCTGCGCTAAATATCTTCCACCATCTCTCCAGCCCAGATCCTGAATCGTAACTTTAAGGTCCTTATCAAAGCGTATAGGATCCATGATGTGCCACCTGTACATACCAAATCTTTGCTGAGCCTTATAAGTTCCATCTGGTCTGATTACCTGATGTAAACCTGCATAAGGCGTGCTGTATTCTGTATATTTACCCCCTCTGTCAAAATTATAAGAACCACAGAAATAATCCTCAGTTCCGGTTCCTGCAATTGTAGGGTATTCTTTATCGCCATCTAAAAAGAACTTAATCTCTCCTTCTCCCCACCATCCGTTATTGTTTACGCCAAGTCCCATATAAAGTCCAACAAATTGTCCTTTACCTTTCACGCCATCAATTATCGTATGTAAAGAAGTGGTATTAGGATTTGACCTTCTGTATTGTGCATGGAAATAAGCTTCATCATCTGCAACCGGCGTAAGGGTGTAGTTAACCTGATAGTATAACCTCATCTCGTCTCTTGGGTTGATGTTCTCTAAGGTGATTCTGCATTTCTTTCTGAAAGGCATTTTCCAATAGCAGTTAAACGCGCTGCCCGGATTAACACTTACCGGCAAAGAATTCAATGGAGCGTATTCACCCCAGCCCATACCAAAGAATGCACCTACTGGTGCCTCAATTGAAGGCTCTTTCTCATCATCCCAATAGAAACGTAAAATAGAGAATTGCCAGTTTCCTGTTGGTGTCATCCATATTTGCTGTATAGCCCCTGGGCCTTCCATTTCTGCAATGGTAACTGTTTCTCCGCTTTTAACAATTATGAAAGGATTTACTTTCCAGCCGATGCCCAAATCACGAGCCTCATTTGCGGCATTAGCCACGTTACGCTGTCCTTTGTTTTTAACGGGATCTGCCATCGCTCCCTTACCTTTTTCTCCGGTAAAGTTCTCCGGACTAATGGATCTGGATTTTGCATCAGATAGTCTTGATAAATTACCAAGATTCATATCAAGGCCATCAAATTTCTTGGGTTGTTGCGCAACAGCAGGTAAAACAAAAATGGTTGCGACGATTAGTAATAAAAGCTTTCTCATAATTTTAAATTGCGATGTGTTTCAGTCACTTAACTCCTTTAATTTTTAGAAACGCAGGCTTCAGATTCTAAAATACTGAATTTGCTTACACGTTTAAGCTAAAAGGGATAAAAAAAAATGCTGAGCACTTCGTGTTTTAAATGGTTTATATTGGTTGTGTAATCAAACTTAAGCTTAAACGTTTAAATGAACAAATATTTTTTTACTTTTTTTAGCCCTCAGGCTAACAATCCCTCCTAATTATTACCCGAACCACATGATTGCCTCACGATAAGTTTAGATGGTATACTCAATTGTGTGTTGGCACTTTTCTTGTCCGTGATATTCTTGATTAGTATCTGAACAGCCTTTTTACCCATTTCCAAAAGTGGTTGCTCAATATACGTTAACGGGGAATAGAAAAAATCAAACGCTTCGCTCTCATCAAAACACACTACTGCGATATCATCTGGAACTTTACAGTTCAAATTGTTCAAGGCCTTTAAGCCCTTCAAAGTAAGCGTGTTTGTAGCAAAAAATAAAGCATCCATTGAAGGGTTTTGAGCCAAAAGCTCCTTAATACCTGCTTCTACATCATCCTGGGTAAAATCAAAGTCTACCGTTTTTATCAAAGGTGTTTTGGCTTTTAATTGCTTGTTATCCTTAAGGGCATCCATATACCCGCGTCTTCTGTCGAGCATATGCACCAGATCAGTTTTATAAGCAATCATGCCTATGTTTTTATGACCGGCCTTTATTAAATGAGAAACAGCATTGTAGGAGGCATCATAGTTATTCGTTACCACATAATTGGTCTCCAACTCCTTAAAGTACCTGTCGATTAACACCAATGGGATATTACTTTTTAAAATGGATTCAATTTGATCCTGTGAGTTTTCGGCCGGTGCGATAATAAAACCATCAACCTGTCTTTCTGTTAAAATATTAATCAGGTTTTGCGACTTCTTAGGGCTTTCATCTGCACTTGCAAAAATAACGGTGTAATTAAAGTTCTTGGCTTCGTCTTCTACATTTCTGGCCAGATTGGCAAAAAAAGGATTAGAAATATCTGCCACTATTAATCCAAAAGTATGCGATTTACCGGTCTTTAAGCTCTTTGCAATCTGATTAGGCTGATAGCCCATTTCAGCAGCAGTATCCCTGATCACCTGCGCAATCTCCTTACCTACCCTGGCCTCTTTCTCTTTATTGTTTAACACATAAGAAACCAATGCGGTAGATACACCTACGGATTGAGCAATATCTTTAATGGATACCTTTTTATTCATATAACAAATATATGCTTAATCGTTTAACAAGAAAACAATTAAATATCTCAATTGTTTCTTGTTAAATCCTGATGTAATTTTTCATAAAACAACTACAATTAACTACACCAGATTAGCCATTTATCGAATAATGAAAAATAAATTATTTAAAATTTAACTTAAATACTCCTCAACAATGAAAAAACTCGCCCTACTACTTTCATTCTCCTTTGTTAGCCTCATGGGCTATGCACAAACTGCAGCGGTTGCCGACACTACCAAAACCTGGACTATCCACGGTGAAAACACATTTTTAATTAATCAGAGCTCTTTTTCCAATTGGGCATCAGGAGGTGTGAATTCAGTAGCGGGAAACCTTCTTTTTAACTATGATTTCAATTACAAGAAAAACAAACTAACCTGGGATAATAAGGTGATTCTTGGCTATGGTTTAAGCAAACAGCAAAATATAGGGGTACGTAAAAATGATGACAGACTAATATTGAATAGTTTATTAGGTTATAAAGCCTCTCAGTACTGGATGTATACGTTTTATGCCAATTTCCAGACGCAGTTTGCTAAAGGCTATCAATACAGCGGGGAGAATAAAACACTCCTGTCAGACTTCCTTTCACCTGCCTACCTCACGCTGGGTCCTGGTTTTGCTTATAAACGCTCTGATAATTTCAGAGTGAACATTTCCCCATTTGCATCAAGATTCATTATCGTACAAAATGATTCTCTGTCAAGACAAGGTGCTTTTGGGGTAGATAAAGGTAAACATCTTAGATATGAGTTTGGTGCTTCATTAGATGCTTATTACAAAGTAAACCTTGTAGAGAACATCAGTTTTGAGAATATTCTGAAATTGTATTCCAATTACCTTGATAAACCTCAGAACATCTATACCGATTATACTGCCAACCTTTTTATGAAAGTAAACAAGTTTGTGACTGTAAACGCAGGAGTTCAATTGTTGTATGATGATAATACTGACATTCCTATTTTAGATGCAAATGGAGCTCCCTCGGGAGATACCAAACGAGCACTACAGGTCAAACAGATTTTTGGTGCTGGTTTTACTTATAAGTTTTAAATACAGAGCAATACAGTCAAGGGAACTTATGGCTGAAAGCCGAAACCCGCCATCCTGAATTTATTTCAGGATGGTGGTAACCTCAATATGATATTGGAGCCGGTTGCTTTGTTCTAAGATTCACAATAGTCCTGTTGAGGTAAGGAATTAATGCGATAATCAATATTACTATAACCAATAAACAACTGATAAACTTGTAATAATCCACTGCTGATTTCAATTGAGCCTGAATTTCAATAGCTCTACCAAACAATCCCTGCGCAATTTTAGCCGCCTGAGCTGAAGAAACACCCTTTGCCATCAAGCCTCGTTTATAAATTTCCAATTTCTCCAGAGCCAGGGGGTTCAAAGAAGAAATGCGCTCCTGAAACCTGTTTATATGATTCGTTTTGTTATAAAGCTGATAATAATTAATGAGCGCTATACTGCTGCAAAAGCCAATAAAACGAAAAAATACACCAACGGCAGAGGCTGTGCCTCCGAGGCGCTCAGGAACAGAAGAAACTGCAAAAACAATCACCGGAGTCATCAGCATCCCTGCCCCCATTCCCTGAATAATTAACGGAATAACAAAAGTAGAAGCGTCTGCCTGAGTATTAAAAAGAAAGATCATCCAGGCATGGAACACCAACAGCAAACCAAAACCATAAATCCAGATCAACCTCATCGGTCTTTTTAAAATCAGGAGTCTGGACGAGATTAAAACACTGATACCAATTCCAATAATATTCACCATCATCATATAAGCAATATGAATCGGATCCATACCTAAAACTGTAGCAAAGTAAAGGTTAGTGATATTAAGTGCACCACGCACAAGGTAAAGCACAAAGATCAGTAGCACACCGAGAACATAATTCCTGTATTTAAATACTTCCATATTCTGACTAGGCCTTTTCAGATTTAACTGTCTGCAAACATGGATTAACAGCAACACCGATATTGCCCAGCAACTTCTGACAATACGCTTATCCTCAAGCCAATAATACTGCTGGCCATAAGCCAGTACATAGCCAATAAAGCAAAGCATTAAGGCGTAAATCACAAAGCTTGCCCAGTCTACCTGATAAAGTGGAATCTTACGGTGTAAACGAACAGTGTTCATGATCGACAACAATAAAATTGCCCCTGGGATATAACAGAATATGATTCCTTTGTACAAGAAATTATAGTCGTAAGCATCTACAATCGGTGCAGTAAGCAGAATAGATATCGGGCTTATACACAACAGCATACCATAGAAAATAGAATAACCGATCTCTCTGGCTCTTTCCCCCTGCAGTCTGGTAAATATCAGTGTAATGCAGATGCTTGTGGTGCCGCAATTGGCCATTCCCTGTATAAACCTGAATATAAAAAGGGTGTGTAAGTTATGCGTATTGAAACAAATGTAAGCAGTAACAATCTGTAAGATAATCCCTACCAAAAAGTACTCTTTAGTGGCTAAATACACAAAAAAGCGTCTTTCTAATGCAAAGAAACTGGCAACAGCAGCATAGAATATAATCATTGAATACTGAACATCAGCAGGTTCAATACCATAGTACCCGGCCGCCGCAGTTGGATTGGCCGTAGACAAGCCAAAAAGCAACAAACAAGGCAAAATAACAATGAATATTGTGCCTCTGATCAGCCACTCGGGAGCCCAGCTTTTAAATACAGGTTTTACAGCGATCATTGGTTTTTAGCAATTACAACAATGGCATTCATTCCAGCTTTAAGCTTATCTGTCAATCTCTTATCGTCGTCTAACTTAATTTTAACCGGAATACGCTGTACCACCTTCACAAAATTACCTGTAGCGTTATCTGGCGGCAATAATGAAAACCTTGCTCCGGTCGCAGGAGATAAAGAAACGATAGTGCCTTGAAATTCTTCTCTGGGAAAAGCATCAGTTTCAATCACCGCATGGCCGTTTAGCTTCATACTGGCAATTTGGGTTTCCTTAAAATTGGCAATAACCCATTTCCCGGCTTGCTGATCTACAATAAAAGCCAATGTTTGTCCTGCCTGTATCAGCTGACCTTCCTGGATGGTTCTTCGTCCCATTTTACCATTATATGGTGCGGTGATGATGGTGTAGCCTACATCAAGCTTGTTTCTATCCAATAAAGCCGCTCTGCGTTTTATTTCAGCCAGAAACATGTCTCTTTGTGAGCTGATGTCGTTTACCCGGGATGCAGCAGTTTCATAACTGCTAAGGGCAGAGCTGTATTCTGCAGCTGCAACATCCAATGCTGCTTTGCTATTCTCCAATTGCTGAAGCGTTGCCGACTCGACTTTAAATAGCTTTGAATAACGATCGTAATCCTGTTGTTGCTTTAATAGTTTAGCTTTTGCAGAGGTAATTTGAGATTTCATTACACTGGCAGCCTTAGTAGTAGTTTGCTCATTGCTTTCCATTACTTTAATCTGAGCCTGTGCAGTTAACAATGCTGCTTCGGCTTCTTGCTGACCCAGTTTATACTCACTATTGTCGATAATTAATAGGGTATCACCTTTGTTTACATCCTGATTTTCTTCGTATTTTATGGTTCTTATGTAACCTGTGACCCTTGATGTTATAGGATTTATATATTCTTCTACTTGCGCATCGTTGGTCTGTTCATATTTATAAAGATCCAGTAAGGAAATTGCTCCCCATATCATCAAACCAACAACAATAACGCCTGCAATCCAGGCTGTAATTTTGGTGATTAATTGATCGGTACTCGTGTAGTTTTTCTTTTTTGTTCGCATTTTAAAGTTTGCCTATTGCTTTTTGTAATTGAAAATATTGTAATTGTGCAGCTATTTGTGATGCCGCAAGGTCAAATCGGGTTTGCAGCAATTGTGTATCTGCATCTAAAAGGTCTGTTAGCAGTGACAACTGATTGAAATAAGTATTATTGACAATCCTCAGGTTTTCAGTAGCTTGCTTTATGTTCTGCTTAGCCACATCAATCCGGGTAATGGCCTCTTTGTATCTCAAATAGGCTTCGTTGACTTCCTGTCTGACTTTGTCAGTTGTTGCCTCATGTTCAACTTCCCGTCGCTGAAATGCAATCTCTGCAGCCTTGGTTTTATGTTTATTGTGGTAAAACGAGGATATGGGGAAGCTTGCTTTTATACCGCTTAGTCCCAGCCCATAAGTAGCTATAGAATAAGGATAAAACTGAATTTGAGGATAAGAATAAGCGTAATCCGCAAACAGACCAACTTTAAAGGATACGTTGGCTTTTACTTTTTTCAGTTCCAGCTTGTTCAGCGCTGTTTCCTTTTCAGAGATCTTTAACTCGTAAGCATGTGCGATGGCTTCATCCAGGTATTCAGGATAGGTTTCCACAGCTAAACTGCTGTTTGCTAACGGATCGGGAGCTATTTTAAAATCATCATCCTCTCCCATCAATATGGCTAGCTTTTGGTTGGCAATGCTAATGTCATTGTCTATCTGTATCAACGACATCTTTTGGCGCGAAAGCTTAAGTTCTGCTCTTAGCACGTCACTTTTTAAGATCACACCATTTTTAAGAAGTTGTTTGATCTCTTGAAGTTGGCTTTCCTGATCGCTGATGTCCTTTAATAACAGTTCTTTAAAAACTTTACTTCTTTGCAGATCAAGATAATAAGCAGCTGCTTTTAATTTAATTTCGGAGGTAGTCAGGTTTAGTTGCGCTGCAGAAATACTCTTTTTTCCTTGCTCTTCCTTGATCTTTAAATTGGTTTTATTACCATTATACAAGTTCAGATAAGCACTGCCGCCAAAACTATAGGCTGTATGCACCACTTCAAATTGTGATGGCGTATGAAACAAGCCATGATCATAAATGGGCATATTGCTTACCCTTGCATACTCGCCTTCGGCTTCAATATCGGGTAGGCGTTCTGCTTTGGCATCTTTTATAGCCTCTTCAGATTCATTGAGTTTTAAACGCTGTATCCTGATAGCCTTGCTATTTGTTTCAGCTTTATTCCAGACTTCGGTTAATGATAAATGACTTGCCCAGGGCTCCTGTTGTGCGAATGTAGTGCTTGAAATCAGGATGGAGAGCGAGATAAGCGCATAGTGTTTTTTATAGGAGTACATATAGTGTATAGAATATACAAAGGTACCTATACGAGAAAGTTGTAATTTTATCTATATTGCCAATTATTTGTCCATTCCAGCCAATGAATACTTTACAAACCTCGGAATACCTCAATGCAATTGACTTAAATCCGGATACTATATTCGTTTTACACGAAAAACTAGAGCGTAAGTTAACCGCCCATTCTCATATTAAAGGCCAATTGACATATGTTCAGGGTGGAATTGCCTACATACATATCGCCAGCATCACGTATATTATTCCTGCAAGGCACTATGTATGGGTACCGGCTGGTTTAATGCATTACCTTGAGGTGAAGCACCAGGCAACGGTTATCAGAAATATCTACTTTTGCAATCAGGATGACGCAGGCAATCCCTTTTTCCAGCAATTGGGCATCTACCCTGTCAACAATCTTTTACTGGAGATGATTGTATTTACCGAGAAATGGAACGGCTCCATAGCTCCCGATAATGTGGTGCCTTTCCAGTTTTTATCTTCATTAAAGCACTTGCTTCCCCAGCTTGGCGTTAAAGAATTCCCTATCGCCCTGCCTACCACAAATAACGAACGCCTACTTCCAATTGTAGCCTTTCTGGCCCGACATTACCATGAACCGCTGACTTTAGAAAAGATGGCCAGGAAATTTGGAATAGCAGAAAGAACGCTTTCCAGATTATTTCAATCCGTAATGAGCATTTCTTTTCTGCAATATCTAAAGCTGTTAAGGATGGTTAAGGCCATTGAAATGATTTTACAAACCAGTAAATCGACAAGTGAAATTGCTTATGCAACAGGTTATAATAGTCTTGCGGCGTTTAGTAAGGCGTTTTATCAGCTTACAAATATTCGTCCTTCTGACTTTGGGAAACGTTAACATTAACCAGCTAAATGCAGCAGTAATCAGTCAGGATACCAAAAAGTGAAAACAATGCCCTAGCAGTGAATGTTTTAAGGCTGTGGTCCTATAGCCTCTGACCTAAGTCTGAGCAGAGTCTGATTAGTGTAGTTTTAAGAAGTAATCCGATTCTGCTGTTTTTAGCAACAAAAAAAAATAGTTTTCCACTTCAATTACTACCCTTAGTATAAAAAGAAAGCGGGAACGATCATACCAACCGTTCCCGCTTATCTAAATTAACGCTCTCAATACAA
>Ga0065714_10002222_pt1 | contig 46723 bp, 47 predicted proteins | sample MisRhiReplicate2_FD_59101 | JGI IMG/M metagenome (GOLD analysis project Ga0065714, IMG submission 59101) | Miscanthus rhizosphere microbial communities from Kellogg Biological Station, MSU, sample Rhizosphere Soil Replicate 2: eDNA_1 v2... | ecosystem: Host-associated > Plants > Roots >...
TGGAACCCAACTTCAGGCCGCTGCAATGGCAAAAAAGAGGAGACAAAATCCTTGAATGCTTACCTGGACGATCTCCAGAACAAAGTATTCGAAGCCCATCGGCAATTAACCGAAAAAGATGACACCATTACCGCCGAGAAATTAAGAGATCAGTTTCAGGGTAAAGTAGCGAAGCAACGTACCTTAATTGACATTTTTAAAGACCACAACCAAAAGATGGAAGCACTTGTAGGACGAGAGTTCGCTAAAGGCACAGCTGAGCGTTACAGGACGTCATTAAAACATACTGTTGAGTTCCTACAATGGAAGTACAAGATTAACGACATCGACATCAGAAAAGTTAACTACGCTTTTATAACTGAGTACGATTTTTATTTGCGATCAGTCCGAAAATGCGCTAACAATTCAACTGTGAAATACTTGAAAAACTTCGGTAAAATTATTCGCATCTGCCTTTCTAACGGATGGCTTACTATTGATCCATTTGCAAGATATAAAAACAAGATTAAAAAGGTTGAGCGCGTTTACCTAACTGAACAGGAAATAGAAACCATAGCCAACAAGCAACTGGCTTCGGAGAGACTGGAACAGATAAGAGACATCTTTTTATTTTGTTGCTTTACCGGCCTCGCTTATATAGATGTTAAAAATCTAAAAAGTTGTAATGTNGTAACTGGCGTTGATGGCGACAAATGGATCTCNATAAAAAGGCAAAAAACCAATACCNCATCTCGCATACCCTTACTGCCAATAGCCTCCGCTCTTCTAAATTCATATCGNGATAACCCGATCTGCTTAAATACCGGAATGCTATTTCCAGTTTCAAGCAATCAGAAAATGAACAGTTACCTTAAAGAAATTGCAGACTTCTGTGGCATCAAGAAACCAATTACCTTCCACATTGCCAGGCATACATTTGCAACAACCGTCACCCTTTTAAATGGAATCCCCATAGAAAGTGTTTCAAAAATGTTAGGACATACTAATATTCAGACCACACAACATTATGCCAAGATACTTGACATTAAAGTTGGCGCTGATATGGCTCTTATAAAGGAGAAATACTTATCCTTATAAAAGTGCTTATATCTTTATTTGATTAGAAAGGGATGCGCATGCGACATCCCTTTCTTTGTTTCCATAGAAATAAATACATGTTATCCAATAAATTATAAGTAAAAATCAGATAGGTAGTTTTATAATTCTATTAATTTGATACTGCATAATTCATCGTCACCATAGCACAGGTATTTCGAAGTCTACCGTTCTGGCGCCATTTTCTATTTCTCTTCCTTTCAAACTCATATAGGTTTTTCCAGTCTTTTCCAGTTTTCCTAAAATGAGCTTATACTGTTTCATTTTTAAATTGTTTAAATCTTTAAGTTTATCTGGGTCGAAATCTTTTGGTTCCCTATCAGATTAAGGTAATGAAAGTAATATGAATAGATGGAATAAAATGCGGGTTCGTTGGTTGATGATGTAAAACTTAATCAGGAATCTTTAAGGTCCTCTCCTTTTAAATGTGCCATATGTCAAACGCCTGCTTTTGCAACAAAGCAACGCAACTAATATTAATTACGTTCTCCGACCTTCAGTTATTTAGCCACCGAACCCTCAGTACCAGGTAAAGAGCGCCCCCAATTTAACCGTTCCCCGATATATAGGGGAATGCCTAAGCGATGGTAAAAAAGCCTCGGAAATTCACTTCCTTAGATTATCCCTTTCAACCCATCCAATGGCACTGCACACCCATGGTATTTCTATTTCTGTCCATTTATTTGTTTTTGACGACCAGACTTTGACACCTTCCCGATAACTCATATCGGGTCCCTTACTGCTATATTCTCCAGCAATCATTCCCCCAGTGACGAGATAACCTTTAAGCCAATGCATTCCCAAACTGGCTTCTTTATAGATTAATTCCATCCCATTTATACCGTCCCCAACATTTACGGTGGAAAAGTCATAGCCCAATTGAAAATAAGGGTATTCCAGAAACCTTTTGCTGACTGTATCTACCAGATGATATTTTTTGGGATGCCCATTGCGGTAGAGTAATTGCCCGATCCGATCTTTTACAAAGGTATCATTTGGATATCCGGAGCCAGACTTAACCGAATCCAATACTGCAATTACAGAATCTTTTTTATAGCGGACATCATAGAGATGTACGTCTACGCGTGATAAATCATCAGACCCACTTAACCGATTGTATTTGGTATAAAGAAAGGAATGGTCATCTAGCCAGAAAGTCGTAATCTTTGGGCGCTGGAAGCCGTTGGGAAAGGGTCCGGCGCCGGCATCTTGGACCAGGGTTTCTTTACCATTTTTTGCACTATTTAAGTTTACTTTGTAAGGGAGTACCGACATATCGATGGTCAGACTGAGCTTCTTATTTGGAGAATACACGCGATCTCTTTCCAGCCTGTTGACCGTATCCACAAACTTGTATACACCCGTTTTTAAATTGAGATGCAAAAAGCCTCTTCCTGTATATGCATTGGCACGGTAAAAAACAAGGGTATCACCGCGCCCTTCAATAAAATCATCTGAACTTTCAGTAACAAAGGCTTTTTTGTGCAGGTCAATGACGTTGCCCGCACCGGAAACTACATACCGGTTTCCATAAATGAAATTTCTTCCCAGATCAAACCTAACCGGAGGGCTTAGACGTTCTTTTTTAAATACTACACGTCCGATAATGGTATCCTTTGATATCAATTCCCCGTCAGAGAAATTATAGGAAACGAGATAGGTATAGTTACCAGCGCGCGGGGTATCAACTCTATATTCAGCAACGATAAGACTCTGGTACTTCTGAGCAAAAGTCTGATTCCAAAAGGCGGCAAAAAAGATTACTAAAAAAATTGATTTCATTATCCGTTTACAATAAGATCTTTGCCCCGTCAATAATTCTACAGGGGTAATCTTAATCAATAATAACAAACATAAACAGCATTAGCAAACAGGCAATTATGATCGACTTTTCTTACTTTAGAAAGATGAAAGCCTCTGATTTAGGAATTGGGAATTTTTGACACTCATTGTTCACGCTCAAATGGAGGGCATAAAATGAATCACTTTACTGATAATTCTCCCACCTGAATATCCCCTTTATCATCCAACCATACGGCAATACCTATTGATTCACTTGTCAAGGCTTGGAAAGGATTCAAAGCAGTATACTGTCCACAAGACAAAAAAGCTTTCAGACGACTACCGATCTCAATGAGTTCATCTAAAAATTCATCAGATTCAGCTCCCGAATCCAATTGTAAAGACAGAAAATACCAATAAATTGCCAGTTCACTGATGTGTGCCTTATTCATTCTTATGCCTCCATGCTATCCCTTAGGGGTACAGCTCTATTTACTCAATTAAGTATCTTTCCATCCAGATGTCGATGGACCAGTTAATCGTCTTCTAGGTATAATTCACTAAGTTCAATATCCCGGTCAGCATCTAGCCAGATGTCAAAAAATAAATCCATTTCCAGATAAACATTCGTCGGTCCAGGAAAGTAAGTACCTCTTTTTTCAAATATCTTCTGAGTAAATACCACTATCAATCAATACATTGGTATTCGCATCAGATGCGGTGGGGATCAAAACCCCGGACTAAAAAGTACCAGTTAGCTGCAATTTCATTTACAAACGCATTGTTAAATATAATTGCCCCGTTTATACCTGCTCTGGCCCTTTTGTTTATTTCTCGATCAACCTTTATCTGAATTAAGCGCCCTTTTTGGCATTCAAACTGCCCATCAGCTGACTATAGAGGTCATCTTCTTTCTCTTTCCTGGGCTTAAGCTTTTTAATGGTTGGGCGTTTTCCCTTCGCTTTTGCTTCAATCAGTTTTAACAATTTCTTCTGATAGGTATCTTCATATTTGGATACATCAAAGTCCTCCGCATACTGATTGACCAAAGCCAACCCTACATCCAGCTCTTTCTTATTAATCGTCACCTTATCGTTGATGTTAAGCTCCTTCGGATCACGGATCTGCTGCTGGAAGCGGATACGTGTCACGACAAGCACATTTCCCACCGGATGCACAATGCACAAACTCTCTGTATTGCGAAGCACAAAGCGCGCAAGACCGGCTTTCTTTGATTTTTTCAGTACCTGCACCAACAACGCATATGCTTTACTACTCTTACCTTCTGGCTCTGCGTAATAGGAAGTCTCATAAAACATCGGATTCACCGAAGCAATGTCCACAAAACTCTCTATCTCGATGGTTTTTGTTTTCTCAGGTGCAGCCGCTTCAAAATCGCTTTCCTCCACAATCACATAATTGTCGTCCTTGTACCTGTATCCCTTCACAATCTTTTCGTACGGCACCTCTTTCCTTGTGTTTTCATTGATGCGCTGGAATTTGATGTGCGCATGGTCACGTCCGTCCAGCATGTCCAGGTCCAGCGACGACGTCTGAACAGCGGAATATAATTTCATTGGGATACTCACCAATCCAAAGCCGATTGTCCCTTTCCAGATAGATCTCATATTTCTTGATTTAAGTCTTTGTTCATACCAGTAGGATGATGTGCTTCGATCTGGTCGGCGAGTAAATGCAATAACTCTTCCTCCAGCTTGCCCGGATTCTGGCAGATGTGAAGGAAAGCGTAGTCATCCGGTTCGAAGCTCGCCACCAGCCTGCCTTCCTGAAACACCTTCACTTTACAGCTTTCCCCATTATGATGCAGATACTCGCCAATTTCGAAATGATGAACCTGCTTGTCTCTGCTGATGGTAATTGAGTAATTTTCCATAATCATGATTGTAAATACATTAACAACTTCCAGGCGGTCTGGTTTGCTCTTTCTTAAATATTTACTTCCTTAAACCCAACATATTATCGTTAAAATGCAGAGGCTATCAGCGCAGTAACCAGTGCACCAAACACGTAATAACCAACTGTCAGTGCCTTTATTTGATCATTCTTCGCTACAGGTAATACCCTGCAAGTCGAGCTCATTGTCTTGTTATCCAAATATTTCTTTCGCCTTCTTAACGGCTTTTGCCAGGTCTATACCTTTCCCCAGAACACCCTTAAAAAGGTCACCCGTTTCTTTAAGTCTGTCCAGGGCATTAAAGATAGTGAAATCCTTCATTGTCAGACCCGGTTTCATCTCCTCCCAGTCAAGGGGCATCGACACCGTTGCGCCCGGCTTAGGACGAAGCGAATAGGGACCTGCAATAGTAGCCCCGGGTCGGTTTTGCAGGAAATCCAGGTACATCTTTCCTTTACGGTTAGCGATCATGCGCTCCAGGCTGGTAAAGTCAGGTACCTGCTGATGGATCAGGCTTACAATGATCTTGGCAAACATCTGGCTCTGGTCGTATGTATACTTGGCGCCCAAAGGAATATAAATGTGGATTCCTGTGGATCCTGACGTCTTTGCATAGCCGGGTACGCCGATCTGATCCAGGATATCTTTAGTGATACAGGCCACTTGGATCACCTGATCAAAGGTATTTTTGTCAGGATCCAGATCAATTACGCAATAGTCCGGGTTATCCGGGGATGCTGACCTTGAAAACCAGGGATTCATTTCAATGCAGCCCAGCGAAGCCATCCATAGCAGCGCGGCCTCATCATTTCCCAGCAAATACTCCTTGTGCTCACCATCGCTGGTCGTATAAGGGAAGGTATCTGCCCAGTCCGGTGCTTTGCCTTTCACATCCTTCTGGTAAAAACTCTGTGAATGTATTCCACCGGGGAAGCGATTTAGCGACATAGGCCTGTCTTTCAGGTAAGGAAGAATATAGTCTGCTACCTGATAATAATAATTGAACATGTCGCGTTTAGTCACTTTATCTTCGGGCCAATAGAGTTTGCTCAAATGGGTGAACTTCAGTTCCCGGCCTTTGATCTTGCGGACCTGGGTTTCATCCTTTGGATTCAGCAAAGTCTTACGTTCTTTGTTTTTTGGCGGACTGATCACCTCGATGTGCCTGTCCTTCTGATCGGGTCTGGTCTGCTCCCCTCCTGGCATCTCCAGCGCGACTATCGCCTTGGTTGCCACTTCGGATTCCCGGATCACCTGTTTTGCTTCTTTATCGATCCGCATTCCCTGAAAGGAAGGATGACGAAATACCCCGTCACTGGTGACCTCAGCAAAAGCGACTTCACAAACAAGTTCGGGTTTCAGCCAGGTTGCTTTTGCTTTGGGCGGATTGGGGCGGAAACGCGAGGGCTTGTTTACATCCGGCACCTCGGAAAAAGGAGTTTCATTCACAATAAGCGGCCTGAACAGCGCCATCATTTCCTTTTGATCTTTGTCGTTAAACCCAGTCCCCACCTTCCCTACGTACTGCAGTTTTCCATTTTCATAAACCCCCAGAAGCAGTGAACTGAACTGTTTCGGGGTATCCTCATTTTTAGTGAATCCGGCAATAACCACTTCCTGCCTTTTGTGCACTTTGATCTTAAGCCACTCTTTGGAGCGTGCCCCGGCACTGTACTGGCTATCTGCTTTTTTAGCAATGATGCCTTCCAGACCAATTTTTTGGGCAGCAGCAAAAAAATCCTTACCCTCCGCTTTGAAAACTTTACTAAGCCGGACGCTATCATCTTCCTGAGGAAGTACTGCTGAAAGGATTAGCTGGCGCTCTTCCAGAGGAAGCTCCGTCAGGTTCAGCCCCTCATACCAGATCAGATCAAACACATAGTACACCAGTTCGCCATCTGCTTCACTACGCCAGTTCTGCAGGTTTCCGAAATTAGAAATACCTTTTTCATTCAGCACCAGGATTTCCCCGTCAACTACCATATCCTTTTTCCAGCCCTGCATGATTTTGAAAATGGGATAAAATTTCTCATTGAACTGTTTATTGTTTCGCGAGAGCAACTGCACATCTCCGTTTTTCAGGCTGAATCCCAGGGCGCGGTAACCATCCCATTTCACTTCATAAATCCAGTCTTTATCATCGAAAGGCTCATCGACCAGAGTGGCCAGCATCGGCTTCATACCGATGGGAATTTTTGCCTTTTTGCCTTTCTTTAAGAGTGCTTTTACCTCCGTAGTCATTTTCCCTGCTGGATCTCCCTCAATGATTTCAACTTCTTTTTTAGCGGTCCTGCCTGTCGGTTTTTTAGCGGATTTCGCCGGTTCCTTTATTTTTTCTTCATGTCCGTTCTGCCAAACTTTATCACCGGTCTTTTCCATACCGGCAATGGTTTTGCCGGAAAGTACGGACTTGTCTTTATTGGTAATGTCACTTGCTTTTGCAAACTCATCCCTGTGCTTGATCAGCAGCCAGCCATTTTCACCCATACCATGGGTTTTAACCAGTGCAAACTCTCCCTTCAACTTTTCCCCACGCAGGATGACCTTCAGCGAACCCGCTTTGAGCTGTTTAAGCAGGTGTTTTTCCTGTGCCTTTTTACCTTTAATCTGTTCAATAGGCTCATAAGTTCCCTGGTCCCAGACAATAACCGTTCCCCCGCCATATTCTCCCTTTGGTATAATACCTTCAAAATCCTTATAGTCAAACGGGTGATCCTCGACCATCATGGCAAGCCTCTTGGTCTTTGGATCGGTCGAAGGTCCTTTCGGTACCGCCCAGCTTTTCAGTACACCATCCATCTCCAGCCTGAAATCATAATGCAGCCGGCTGGCATCGTGTTTCTGAATGACAAACTGAAGTTTGTCCCCGTCTGTAGAACGGCCTGATTTGGGTTCGGCAGTTTTGTTGAAATCGCGTTTTTTATTATACTGGGTTAAGCTCATGACCATTGGTTTTTAACGTTAAACAAGTATTATCCTGAAATTTGTCTGCCCATTTCCTGTAATAAAGCTTTGATAAGGTCGTGGTTACTTTTGCTCATATTAAACGTTTTGTTAGTTAAAACTCAACACTCTGAAATCCGGAATGTTTAAAATGTTTTTAATATTTCTTTAACAAATGTAAAACCCAAATGTTAGCACCCCTCTGTTTAGGCTCATTATACCAGCGATAGCGGTGTCCAAGATTCGTTCAAGTGAGCGCGCTTATCGGTGCGTTAAGCGAAAATGCCGTGGAGACCTGGTAAAGCAAGGATGGAAAGAAATGATAATTGTTCTTATCAACCAATACGATCCCGTAGTTCCCATATCCGGTCAGCTTCTTAGCCAGGCTTAGCCCAGCTAGCCCACCGCCAACGATTACAATTTTCCCTAAAGTGCCTTACATAATTCATTGATTTAATCACCGCAAACGGTCTGTAATCACCTGATTTATCTTGTCTGCATCATCATGCAGGCCAGGCCTTAGGTTAATAGCTGAGCGCTCTGGTTGTTTTAGCGAACCACAACCGTAGAAAAAACAATCTTCACAAAACCAAAGCGCAGCGTCATTGTTCATTAGGCAAATACCAATAGCTGAGAAAATTTTAGCCATTTACACATGAAAAACGAATTGAATAATCAGATCACAGAATGCCTGACAAACTTTGGACTAGGCAGTACAGGAAAGCAGAACATTGACCAGGGAGAGAGAATCATTTCCCTGCTTGCAGGCAGCTGGCTATTGTATAAAAGCCTGAAAAAAATTGGAAAGCACCCTTTTCTGGGTATCCAGGGCGCCGCCGCCGGAGGGCTCATGCTTTACCGCGGCGCTACAGGGATATGTCCCCTTTATAAGCAGCTGGACATTGATAGAACAGACCCACAAGCCATTAACCTGACAGAGGACATTACAGTTAATGCCCCTAAGGACAAAGTCTACGCCTTCTGGCGAGAACTTTCCAACCTGCCCAAATTCATGAAACACCTCAAAAGTGTGGAAGAGACCAGCGATCAGGTATCCCTGTGGACTGCAAACACTCCGGGTGGATTAATCGACCTGAACTGGAATGCTGAAATTACCAGAGAAGAACAAGGGAGTTATCTGGGCTGGCAATCTTTAGAAGGTTCAATGATCAACAACGCAGGTAAGGTAGAATTCCGCGACGCACTAAACGGGACCGGCACGGAACTGCATATTGAAATCGACTACTTCCCGCCGGCAGGGAGCATTGGCAGGGGCATCGCCTCCTTGTTCAATGGCGTATTTGAACGCATGATCCGCGAAGACATTAAGCGTTTCAAAACCTACGCAGAAGAAAACGATTTTAAACAGTATGCAGGACTGGCACTTTAAAGCAGCTTGGCCAACAACATACTAAAATCTTAACCTTAAAAAATCATATCATGGGAAATCTACTTTATACTATCGCGGTCATTCTGGTGATCATTTGGGCCATCAGTTTCTTCGGCGGTTTTTATACCGGCGGAATCATTCACGTATTGATTGTTATTGCCATCATCGCGATTGTCCTGGGCATCATCAGAAGGGCAGCTTAGTTGAAGCCACGGCCTTACCTGGACCTGGCTGATACCATAAAAAAAGCGTTTATGTAATGACAATAGGATAGCGGGCACACTAAGACGCCGGCATTACCCCGATAAGAACCTACAGCTGATTTAAGCTTTTGAATGCATTACCATGGGCCCTTTCGGCAAGTGCTGAACTGGCTGGCAATACATTAGCAATAGTTGAACAGTATGCAGATATACAGGTTTGAATGCCAGTTGGTGAATAACTGTTGACAGATGAATTAGAAATCTCCATGGAGAATAGCGCACATTAGACCTTGTTTATGAAGAAGATTATCGTTTCCCACGCAAAACAGAACAACCTTAAAAACATATCTCTTTCCATCCCAAAGCATCAAATCACCGTGTTTACAGGAGTTTCGGGCTCAGGAAAATCTTCACTGGTTTTTGAAACCATTGGTGCTGAAGCCCAGCGCCAGATAAACGAAACGCAGAACAGCTTTGTCAGGAATCGGTTGCAGCATATCGGTGTAGCAGATGTAGAAAAGATCGAAAACCTCAATGTCCCGGTGATCATCAATCAGAAAAGATTAGGAGGAAATGCCCGGTCAACAGTCGGGACTGCAACTGATATTTATGCTTCTCTGAGGCTTCTTTTCTCTCGAATGGGCAAACCCCATGTTGGTTATTCCAATGTATTTTCATTTAACCATCCAAGCGGTATGTGTCCTGAATGTGAAGGACTGGGTTTTGTACAAACTGTGGACATTGATAAACTGCTTAATAAAGAGAAATCCCTGAACGAAGGCGCCATCGGATTCCCCACATTTCAGCCTGGCGGGTGGCGATGGACAAGATACGTGCAGTCCGGTTATTTTGATAACGATAAAAAGTTAAAGGACTATACCAAAACAGAATGGGAGACTTTATTATACGCGAAAGAACACAAACCCAAACATGCGGCAAAAGGATGGTATAAAACGGCTAAGTATGAAGGCGTGGTACCACGGATAGAAAAAGCATTTTTAAGGAAAGACTCAAAAGAAAATATCACAAGAAAAGACTCCTTAAAAAAAATAATAATTACCACAGATTGTCCTGTTTGCAAAGGCAAAAGGCTTAATAACAAAATCCTGTCCTGCAAAATAAACGGGAAAAGTATCGCAGATTGTTCAGCGCTTTCCATAGACGATTTATTGTTGTTCGTAAACAAGCTGCAATCTGATGCTTATGGATCCATTATCAGGGAACTGTCCAAAAAGCTACAGCATGTAATTCAAATCGGTTTGCAATACCTCACGCTGGAAAGGCGAACCAATACGCTATCTGGAGGAGAATCGCAAAGAATAAAAATGGTAAAACACCTGGGCAGCAGCCTGGTAGATTTATTGTATATTTTCGATGAACCAAGCATTGGTCTGCATCCCAGCGACCTTCAAAATATAGCAGGTATCATCACAAAAATCAAAGATAAAGACAACACGGTGCTTATTGTGGAACATGACCCCGATCTGATCAAGATTGCAGACCATATTGTAGATATGGGACCAGGTTCAGGCAGAAATGGCGGCGAAATTATATACCAGGGAAACTTTCAGGGGCTGAAAACATCATCGGGTAAAACCGGACTGTATTTTTCCAAAAAAACAGGATATAACAGCAATCCGCGAACCGCTAAGGGGTACATTGAAATAAAAAATGCAGCTATCCATAACCTGAAAAACATACATGTAAAAATCCCCAAGTCTGTAATGACCGTCGTAACAGGTGTAGCAGGTTCCGGCAAAAGCACCCTGATCAACCAGGTTTTACCATTGCAATATCCTGATGTGACCATTATCGATCAATCCTTATTCGCAGCAGGCATACGTTCTAATTTATTAACTTATCTTGATCTTTCTGATACTGTGAGGACACTCTTTGCAAATGCGAATAAAGTATCGAGCAAACTTTTCAGCCGCAACAGCGAAGGGGCCTGTCCAAATTGCAAAGGTCTGGGCACTGAAAAAATAGACCTCGCATTTATGGAAGATATTGAACAGCCCTGTGAGGTGTGTAAAGGCTCAGGCTTTGATCCTGACGTCCTGAAATTTCCATACCACGGGAAAAACATTGCAGAGGTATTAGATCTCACCGTTTCGGAAGCCAGAAACTTTTTCCCTCAGACAGTATTCGCCAAAGTGTTTGATTTGCTATTGAGTCTCGGGCTGGACTATCTTACATTAGGACAAAGGCTGGATAGTTTATCAGGAGGCGAACGGCAGCGGTTGAAATTAACAAAAGAACTTCGGGAGTTCAACAAAACACTTATTCTTGATGAGCCAAGTACCGGTCTGCATCCAAGCGATACAGAAAAACTACTCCATTTTTTTACTGACCTGGTGGACAAAGGAAATACACTGATCGTGATAGAACATAACCTCGAAATTATTGCGCAGGCAGACTGGATCATTGACATTGGTCCGGGGGCAGGAAAATTTGGCGGACAAGTCGTGTTCGAGGGAACGGTAGAACAATTGCTGACCAGCAAGAAATCTTTAACTACCAAACATCTCAACCAGCATTTAAGTGACGGACGTTCAGTTTAACTCGATGCTGAGAACGACACTTTTGTATCGGGCCCGGCCTGGTTTTGGAAAAGTTGGTTAATAAGGAACGGGGATCTCCCCGACTCCACTATATTAAGCTCCTTTTTTATTGAAACATGTCCTTTGTTTCCCTAAGCTACTGAAATGGACTCGAATAGGCCTGAGCGGTTTCCCGTCAGGGAGTAGGCACAGATAACCGAATTTCAGCAAATATCATCACCGGTATCGGATTTATTGACGCAGCAGTAATTTTTAAAGACAAAATTTCTGTGCGGGCTTCAACAGTACAGGTCAAGATATAATCCCCAGTGTGTCTTGCCTTCGCTAACCCGGTAGAGTTGATTTCCCAAAGGTTCAATCCGAAAACGATCTTCCAGCAGTTCTATTTCAAAAGGTTTCACAGGCAAATCTTTATATTCAACATCAGACTGTGGTCTGGCTTTTCCTTCAGCACATGGCTTTCAGTATCCGAAAAACATGTTAGCTCCCAACTGGTGTTTCTCGGATAATCAGGATTTACTTTCCATACCAGGCAGAGTAATACCGGAAGCTTTAATGTTTTCCAGCAGCTTTTCCTGAAAGATCAGCCGGGCATCATTGAATCCATGAGAAGGCAACCAGAGGTTAATTAAAACTTTATATCCGCTTTCCTCGAGAGCGGAAACGCCAATGCGTTTTTCCGGTGTTTTTAATATCGACTGGGATTGGGAAATGGTTTTGTCAATCAACGCTCTTAACTCATTTAGTGCTACTCCGTAATTAAATTTCAGCTCAAGGTCCAGGCGTCTGCTTCCAATCGAACTGATGTTAATGATCACTTCATTAGAGAGTTTACTGTTGGGAATGATTACCTTTCTGTTGTCAAAAGTAGTGATAACGGTAAAGAACAATTGAATGGACGCTACTGTTCCCTCCTGCCCTTGAGCAATAATGTTGTCAGAAACCTGAAATGGCTTCAGCAGCAGAATCAGTACTCCGCTGGCAAAATTCTGCATGGTGCCTGACAATGCCAGACCTGCAGCAACACCAACCGCGCCAATCAATGCAGCGAAAACAGTGAGTTGAATGCCAAAAATCTGCATGGCCAGAAAGATGAGCAGAATCCTGAGGATCACTGTGGTCATGTTCAGAAAAAAAGGTTTTAAAGAACTGTTAACCTTTTTGTGCTGCAGACGTTTTGCCATCCAAGTGGAAAACAGCCGAATTAGCCAAAAACCAACAAACAGTACAAAAAGACCCAATAAAATACCTGGTCCCCTGGCCAGCAGCCAATCGTACAGCTTGTCATAAAACCCGTCTACCCTTTGATTTACCTCCATCACACTTTCTTAATTTAACATTACCCGCCCCAGCATTTTGATCCCTCTGGAATGGGGGGAATTAATTTTCGCTATAATTTCAACAGCTTTTCAAAAGGAATGTTTTAGAAAATTTGCTCTGATGGGCTGATGCTTACGAAAATGCCTGTACACGGATTCCCGTCGGCTTTTTTCTTTCCGGGCAATTAACGACTTGTTCCATTGACAGATACCCTCAGCTCAAAAAATTAATTTAAGCTTAAACTATTCTGTATTTACAGGGTTTTATTAATACTAGCACCTATAACTATGAAAAGCAATTCAGAAATCATTAGCGACCTGAAAGGCCTGTTAAACATCGTAAATGATGGAAAACTGGGATATACATCTTCAGCAGAGGCAACAGACAGTACGGAATTGAAATCGGTATTTCTCCAGTATGCGACCCAGCGCAGCGCATATGCTGTTGAACTTAAAAAACACATCGCTGAGCATGGCGGGGAATCAGAAAACGAAGGCGGAGGGATACTTGGGGTCCTGCACCGCACCTGGATCGACATCAAAGAAACACTCAGCAGTAAGCAGGATGCAGCGATCCTGGGCGCTATTGAAACCGCAGAGAAGGCAGCGATTGAAAAATATGATAAGCTATTGGATGATGAGGCTACCCATACAGATCATATCCAGCTGCTGCAAAGACAGCGGACCGGGATACTGGAAGCTTTAAGGGAAATCGAGACCTACCACCATCGCCTGGCAGACCAGTAAATTCCATCCACGGCAGATTTCCTGCCCGGGGTGTCAATTAACTAATAGCTGATTTAACGTAAAGCTTATGCAGCAACGCAAGCCCAAAACCATATCGGAAATCTCCGATGAGATTAAAACCTACTTAAGCACCCGATTAGAATACTTCAGGTTGAAAACCATCGAAAAGACAGCGAAAATAATGGCTGATATACTTTCCAGTTTTCTGTTATTATTTTTTATTTTGATTGCATTTCTTGCTGCCTCCATCACGCTCGCTTTTTATCTCTCAGCAATCTGGGGAAGTTATACCCTGGGCTTTGGAGCTGCATCGCTGTTGTTTCTGACGATATCCATACTAGTGCTGCTGAGTAAGCAGGGATTGGAGTATAGAATTGGCAGCATTAGCGTAAAACGTTATTTTGACCGGCATTGTATTGACGGACAGGACACAGAACACCGAGACATAAAACACAAGCCCTGCGAGGATGCCTGATCCGGCAAAACCTGTAAAGCTACCCTTAACCTACACCCCCATGAATCAAAAAAATCACCCCCAAAAGGAACACGGAAAGCACCGAAGAATTCCTTCACCGGATTCTCGGACCATAAAGTAACCAAGCTAAGGGGATAGCTGGCCTACTATACGATTTTTTCGATGGCGCCGCTGCTGGTAGTTTACGAAATATTAACAATGACGTTTAGTAAAATAAACTTGACATAATGAAATATATATTTTACATTTGATCAAGTAAACTAGATATAAATATGAAAAATCAATTTCTTCTTCCCGCGAAATTTCGCCTTATCGGGTGGGTTACATTTTTGCTTTTCTTCGCGCTGGGTATCCTTACGGAATCTTATGGGTATCACATACCTGGTTTTCAGCTCTATTATCCTAATGAAGGCGGATCGGCTGACTACAATTTGACCAATGAACTCGCATTTTCGGGTATCATAATTGGTTTACTTATGGTTTCGTTCGCCAGGCACATCAACGAAGATGAACTCATAAGTAAAATAAGATTAGAATCATGGAAATGGGCAGTCCTTGTAAGCTATGCGATCATACTGATTTTAAATTTCACATCTTATGGTCTTGGGTTTGTGTTTATAGTTACTTATAATGTCGTTACGCTTTTGCTTGTTTACATTATAAAATTTAACTACAGCTTGTATATGTTGAATAAAAACTTAAAAAATAGTGAAGACTAATAATTAGCCATGAAAAATTCAATACGAGTCCAGCGGGCAATAAAAAATATAACTCAAGCCGAATTAGCTCAGTTAGTAAATGTGTCCAGACAGACTATTAATACGATGGAATCAGGCAAATATATTCCTTCAACTGTACTGGCATTGAAGATCGCTGCCATCTTCGAGGTTTCTGTGGAACAAGTGTTTGAATTAGAAGAGGGGGATTAAAGAAATTTACGCTATACCACTTGCGCTGGTTACCCTTTTGGGCAACATGTTAAAACATTGTGATTATACTAGGGAGATGATCCTGCAATTTTAGGTGTTTTCTTGAATGAGGACACATTTGGAATCCGTACTAAAAAACTTAATTTCACGTTATTTTAATTGGAAAGACAACAAATAAAAATATAAAATTCATCAATCTTCCATTTCAAATCACTACTGTTTAAATTTTGTTGGAAAGAAACCAGAGGCAAACATAAGCCAGTCCCGTTATGAACTCACACAAGCTTGAAAGATTCATCTCCGCGCAACAATCAGCTTATCATACCGCACTAACGGAACTCAAAGCAGGAAAAAAACAAAGCCAATGGATGTGGTACATCTTCCCGCAGATCCTGGGGCTGGGTTATACCGAGATTTCAAAAAAATACGCCATTCAAGACCTAAATGAAGCCACCGAATACCTGCGGCACCGCATCTTAGGTCCAAGATTGATCCTGTTATGCTATGTCCTGCTTAGCCTAAAAACTAAAGATGCCCATAAAGTTTTTGGAAGCCCCGATGACCTGAAACTAAAATCCTGCATGACTTTATTTTCCCAGGTACAGTTTGCAGACCCGGTCTTTGAACTGGTGCTTGAGAAATTTTTCAATGGCCTGAAAGACCACATCACTTTGAAGATTCTGAAAATGCACCGTCAAGGCTAGCTCAGAAATAAACACATTACTTTTTCATCTGGAGCCCAAGCCCCAAAGGTTCATTAATTGCTTTGATCAAAGCCCGTATCTGGATTTTATGCAGCTTAAAACTCCGGATCTCACCACCATTGTCTTCCAGATTGAAAGCCACTAAATTGTTATGATTTTCATACTGCGCCTCCAGCGTTCCAGTCCTGTCCTCCAGTTTAAATCTGATCCTTTCCATATATCGTATTTCGCTTAAAATTTACCGACAGGCAAAATACGAATTCTTTCTATAGCTAATGAATCTCCAATTAACCCAAACAAATTAAAATTGTAAATAGGATTCCTGGAATGCCAGCAACTAATCTGTCTCGCCATACAGCTCACTCGTCCGGATATCGCCATCCGCATCCAGCCAGATGTCAAAAAACGTATCCCTGTCGACAAAAACATTCAAAGGCTGAAGATAGGTATACTCTCCAGCCTTCAAGATAATCTTTAACTTCAGTCCGCTTTCAATAAGTTCATCAGAAACTTCGTCTGTACAACTTCCATTCACTGCATTTAGATGGAGGCTTAAAAAGTACCAGTCAGCGGCAAGGTCATTGATAAAATCATCATTTAATATCTGTGGAGTAGTTTTCATGGGATATATTTTAATGGACAATAAAAAGACTATTCAATAAGGCCATTGTCGCGATTGGTATCGTTGATGTCTCCCGTTCTCGCTATCTGGTCTTTCTTCGCCCATTGTTTAGCCCGCTTCACACCGGTAGCAATGGCCAGACCCTCATCCCCGCTTTCTTCCAGGATCGCATTGGCAATTTCAACAGCTTTTTCCCTGACCTTTTTAGGCAGGTTCTTATATGACGGAGGATAATCACCGTTATACCATGGCATAATTAAATCATTTAATCTGTTCATAAAACAACCCGGGGCAGAAAGTGTTTTAAATGCTGAACCAAATCAATTTTACTAAAAAGGTCTCGCGAAACTCGCAAAAACCAAGTGGGTGTTATCTGTTTTCACCATTAATCCCTGAATTAGCCCTGGTTCACCAGTTTGCGAACCACTATACTGCTGTGAACGAATCAGTCTTTCGTGGCGAAACTTGTTCGGATAGGTATCGATCTATGATATTGTACTACCCTCTAATCATGCCCGCACCTGTTTGGAGAGGGTTTGTATCGGCCAGTCAGATCAGTAAACGTAGAGGGCAAATTATGATAGTCGAAATCTTCCAAATACTATAGCTGGTATATCTGGTGGTAAAGAGAATAGCAGAAAAATGGGCAATACCCCTACATAGTTAGTTTTGAATAAGATGCAAAAAACCTATTAAGCTATTTGGCATTAAAATTGTCTATTTCATTTGAAATGAACTGATAAAAAACTTACCGCTATGAAAAACAAAACAAACAAATTCGAAAAGTTAGAAAAAATGGACGTAACTACTTTGAGTAAACAAGAGCAGATGAAAATTATGGGCGGCATGCAATGGACGGGAAATGGATCAAAGAATGTTGAAATGGACAAGTGGACTGCGTTAACTGTTGGCGACCCCTGGGGTGGTAGATTTGGCATTAAGATTGTTGATTAGGTTAACGGTAACACAATGCTCACCGTAGCAAATATTATTAGCAAAGCCACTTCGCAGAAAGTGGTTTTGTCGTTTAAAGGCCACAGCGTGTATTTCTATAAAAATGGGAAAGAACCACTAGCTCCGAAATATACAAATTGTTCACTCATCTCGTACTGTATAAAAATTCTCCAGTTAAAGTTCGGTGGGCACATCTTGACTGTCCTGGAAAAAAAGGCTCCCAGCCTTTTGGCCGCAATTCAAAAAAAGCTATCTGATTTGTGTTTTGGGCAAAATGTAGTGGTTTAAGGAGAGAAATACGCAAGGCTGTGCAATGATCGGAACGATCCTAATTTCTCCTGCTTCCACAGCACGCAGCGCCTGCTGGAACTCTATATCATAACAATATGCCGAATTTAGATGGTCCGCGCTGATTACCGCAAGAAAAATATCCGCCTTCTCCAGTTCGGCGAAAATATCCCCATCTAAGGAACCGCCTGCCAGTATCTCCCATTAAACCAAGTACTCAGCAAGCCTTCACGCTTAAGCTGGCTCATATGCACTTCCAAGCGATGAACTGCCTGTGCATCAGAATGACTGTAAGAAACAAATGCGTTCGCCATATTAAAGTATTAGTCGAATAAATAAGTCAACTAAGAGATTTTTTCCAAGTCCGCATGATTAGCCAGCCATGCTTAAGTATCAGTTTCACTTGTCTGTCTTGTGCTTCATATCTAAAGATAAAGATATGGATTTTAAGCGCATAAACAGCGTCAGTGATTTCTTAATCTCAGCCAATGTCCTAATTCACTTATAGACACTGTGCGTTTACAGATCATCGTACCGTGCTCGAAATTTAAAACCATAAGCTAATCATTTCAAAAGCCGATACGATACCTGTAGATTATTTAGAATTCCTTCCACCATGAAACACCTCATTGGTTGTCTTGCCTACATCCTCCCTAACCTGCGACCGTTTATCCTGCGCAGGATAAGGATCAGTTTTCTCATCACCCCTTGCTAAGGTCAACACTGGCAGCTCATCCGCTTACCGCTGCACCAGCTTACCCAGCATCCTGGTAAAATCAAAAACACTTGCTCACAATCACATGTACCACCTGACCTTCATGCTGCAACCAGCCTCATTTTGCCAATCCTCTCTAATAACGCCGCTTAGTATGATTGCCGCTAAGCGAAAGATCAAGATCTCCTTCGATTTCTGAAGCGTACTTCGGCGCCTGGCATAAGTGGAAATTATATTCTATCTTCTGTTGTGAAATTTGAGTATACCATCTAATATAAATAGGGATCGCAGAAAACCATCAGTTATCCAGAGGTTAACGAAATTAAAAACGAATCCATTTTTAATGGAAAAAGAAGCTTTTTGACCTTTCGGAATGGAATGTTCAGGTAATTTTTAAGCGGTGGAATGTATCTTTAGCGGAAATATCTAAAATACCTAAAAGTATTGGTATGGATACAACTCCATAAAAGTGCTGCTTATGCCGGCCATTGACGCTTTAACATGCTCGACAGTGCCAGACTCCAACTTCTCTTCATACAACTTAGTTTCCAGTTCCCGGAGCATAAAAGCGGCCTGTATGAATTCGCTAAAGCTAATGCTAAAATCACGGAAAGAAAGTACACTTTCGTATTCACCTAAATCTTGATCGTAAAATAAGACATTTTTCGTATTGCGCTTCACAAACCAGCCGTCACCCTGGCCGGAGGTGCCAATCATCCATAGCTGATCAGCCAGATATCTTCTTCCCTTAGGCGGTGAGGAGCCCTTTTGAATACTTAGAAGTTGTCACCAAGATACTTACAGATTTTGAAAGACATAAACCAAGTAATGGGCCCGATAAAATATCGGGTCCATTACATCTCCCATACAAGATCATAACTTTCTTTAGTTGGTGGAGAAAAATTTGAAGCTCACCTTTGCAATATTATCAGGTTTTCCTTTCTCGGCAGCAGAGATCGAGCCATTCATCTTTCCATTTGAATGACGTTCCACCTTGATCTCACGCCAGGACAAATCCCCTTTTTCAAAATTAAAGGTCTCACCATCATCATCGTAGAGCTTATAAACTCCTGGCTTTTGCCCGTAACAGCGAATTTCAAGATCCACTTTCTCACCTGGTTTTGGTGCATGAAGCATTGCGGGCATCATCGGAATGATTCCTCCGTCTTTTACAAACACAGGGATGATGTCCAGTCCGGGGCTAATGGTAATGACTTCACCGTTGCCTGCGAGTTTTCCGGTATAAAAGTCATACCAGTTTCCCTTTGGAAGTACCACTTTACGGGTTTTTTCACCAGTGAACATCGGCGCAACCAATAGATACTCTCCCGCCATATATTGGTCTTTTACTTCTCTGGTTGTTGCCTCGGCATATGGATTTTTCTCCAGGTCCACTTTGACTAAGTGCTCTTTGGTCGTCTCCTGATTAAAGCCATCCTCCAAGTTCATCGCTCTGAAAGGCGGAATACCTTCAAAATGGTACCTGGCAAAGGTGGTGTACCAATAAGGCATCATCTTCATCCTCAGCAGGGCATATTCCTTGATTTGCTTTTCCACTTCAGGATAGGTCCATGGCTTAGTTCCACTTGCCCAAGCGTTGATCATTGCCATTGGCGAAAACACGTTGGACTGAAACCTTCTTAGCCACTCCTCACCAGTATCCGAAGCGCGTACCTCAGGGGTCCACAATGCCCCTGTAAAACCACTGTTTACCAAAGCAGTGACAAAATCCTTATGGTCATAATAATCATTGTAGATCACATATGGAAAGGATGTTCCCCCACCATTGGAGGCACGGACTAGGCCGTAGGTACGTTTATTGAGTTTGCGAAACATCTCAGCGCTATAGCGCATGGCCAGCAATCCATAAGTCTGTCGCATTTGTTCTGCACTGATTCCTGAAGGAAAGGTAGCCACATCGGGCCATAAGTAATAGTCAAAGCCATCCACCTCGTCTATCTTGTATCCGCTTACCCCGATATCCACCTGGTCTTTCTGCAACTGCCCAAAGAAAAGCTGGCGAGCTTTAGGCAGGTTAAAATCTGGAATGAGTCCCAGCCAGACGGTATGCGAACTGGTCAGTGGACGGATTTCTTTGTAAAAGGGCGCTTCGGGTGACACATAGGGATTGATCCACAGGTTCATCCGGATATGTTTAGTCAGCATCTTCTTGATAAATGCAGCAGGCTGGGGAAAACGGGTTTTATCCCAGGCAAATGTTCCAGGGTAGGATTTACTTTGCCAACCAGGCTCCAGCCCGATGAAATCAAGCGGATATCCCTTTTCCGCAAAGGCATTTACCTCCGCTTCAACATCCATGGCAGTAGAGCTTGCCATTACCCGCTGTGTAAATCCAAGTCCCCAGCGTGGCGGAAGGTACCCCCCACCGTTCATCAGGTTGTATCGTTTTACTGCATCGAGTGGTTTTGGCCCGCCAAATACATATACTTCTACCCCTGTAGCAGGCACGAGTATTTCCACGGCGTCTGAATATGGCCGTGCTGCCCAGTCCTTATCGGTATTGCGGTCGGTTGGTGGGGGGAAATTGGGACTATCCTTTCGTACCCCGGAGCCTGCCCAGACTTTGATGTAGCGGGCAGAATTCACAAAGATTCCGTACCCGTTAGAAGAGACATAGAACGGTGTGGGGGCATGTGTTCGGCCATTGTCTCGTCCGTCGTAATGGTCTACATGAAGTTCCAGGATCTTCCCCCTTTGGTGGACCGTCTGAAAGTTCAGTCCGAAACCATATAGCTGTTCTTGTTGTTGCAGGGGAAAACGCAAGTAGGTCTTTCCATCCACTACCTTAAATTCAATTTCGGCTTTGTCTAAAGGAAAAGAAGCACTTCCAAGTTTAGCCAGGGCTTGTTTATTGGGCATTGCCCCTGAGGCACTTAGCAGGTCATATTTTTCAGGTTGTCCAAACACTGCTTTCCATATCCCAGGCTGCACCTCTGTCCAGGCGATCCCTTGCCCTTTTGCGCAAGGCAAGAGGGCCATAAATAGCACACAGCAGGTCAATTGTTTCAGTATACTCATGATTTCTTGTTATTTTGATCTTCGACCACAAACCAGGTATACTCACCACCATTGATGGTAAAAGTCAGGTCTATGGTATAATCGCGATTTAATTTATAGATTTTAACAGCACCTCCCTTTTCATTTACCCTTGCCGCAGCCGATAGCCCTGTGTATTTTAAAGGAACTTTGATCGTTCGGCTTATCTTTTGGTTTGTCGGGTTATACAGCATCACCAGTCCCTTTTCATTCAATGTCGGGTTCACGTGTAATATGCCGTCCCAGTCACGGCCATCCGCTCTACGTAGATGAATCACATCTGAATTCAGGATGTCGCGGTATTTTTTGTACCATGAAATGACCCGGATGACCATTTGTTTGGTCTGTTCGGTATCATACAGTCTTGGACCGCGGTAGCAGGCCTGTATTCCAGCGCCATAATACTGCATCATCAGTTGCTCATAATCATTTAAATGTTCTGATAAAGGTTCCAGGGTAGATTCACTGCCGCCACCGTGGTATGCCGTAAGCGGCACGAAGCCCCAGCCCATCGAGGGGGTTTTCTCCCATGTAGCGTCATAAATATTCTGTCGGTTGAGAATTTTTTGCTGCGCCCGGGAAAGCGCGAAGTTAACTTCCCTATAGCCTAGCGCAATTTTATGTGTTCCATCCAGAAAATACCAGTCCGGAGCATTGATATATACGCCCTTTTCATTTAGCCACGTGTACAGTTCTTTTTGGATTTCCATCTGTCTCCACTGGGAGTCCTCCAATCCGTGGTGTCCCGGATGACTAGTCGATGCACAGACATCCCCAGGATAAGGCCCGTCATTCTCCCAGATGTCAAAGCCGGTTTTTGTATAAAAATTCTTGATGTTGTCACGGTACCATAGACCCCATTTACTACCAAAACAAGGTGCTTTCCCAAAAAAAGCGCCTCCCGGCTTACCTGTTTTCGCACTGATGACATCATCTTCAGGACTGATACTGCGTGAACTGAATAAAGAGTACCCACCGATCTTTATATTTTTGCTGTGTGCGTAATCAGCCAGTTGTTTCCATTGAGACAAATTTGTCTGGGTGGTATCTTCCATATTCAGGTAACTGCCAAAACTGATGATCACCGCCTCATAGCCTGTTGCGGCACACTGGTCAACCGCTGTACGCACCTGGACTGCGTTTTTAGCAATAAGATGCATAAAGATGGGATTTGCAGACGTCCAGGGTGCAATCGTTCGGTACATCTTTCTTACCGCCAGGCCGCGGCTCTCGCGGTCTTCAGTGTTCATCAGCAGCTCATGGGTACGAACTGAGTTCAGCACCTCGCCTGCCTTGAGTTCGATACCAGGCGCCTTGTCGGGGTAAATTTCCAACAGGACAGGGGTTTGCAGACGATAATGCACCTGAGAAGTATAAGTTGAATCCGGCTTCCAGTGCGTAGTCTGGTCACTATTGGCATAGTTCATGGAATTATTGAAAGCGTAATTGGTTTCAAAGTAAATTCCTGAAGGCTTTCTCATCAGCTCAAAACTACCTTCTACAGAACTTTCCTCTTCCACCATTCCCAGCACTTCATTTACTAGGCGGTCTATCTTAAAGGATTTATTGCTTTTATTGGTTACCGTCAGCGACTTAACGATTAGCGGCAAGCCGTCATACAGTTCATAATTCACAGTTACCTCAAGGCCATGAAGCTCGTTGGCGCCGGCTTTGTATAAGAAGGAAACTGCTTTTCCCGAGGCGGCTTTGGTTTTGAGCGCCCAATATTTGCTGTCATTCCAGTGGATGCGGGGACTGATGGGTTTTACCTGATAAGAAACGTATTGAAAATCTTCTATCCCAGAAGTGAAGCCATCCAGCCACTCTGGTAAAAGGTAAGCTTTTTCCTTCTGCCCGTAAAGCCCGCCGACGCGGTAAGTCTTTCCGTCGATAACCAAACTGGCCTCCTGCTGTACCGAGCGGAGTAGCTGTCGGCCTGTACTTAAATTGGTATAATCTATACAAGCCATATTCGGGCTGATTCTGAATACCCGTTTAACCAGGCCATTATCTAATACAATATTTTTCCCATTGGCACTTTTGCTAACCTGCGCGGTGCTGGTGACCGGCCTGATCAGCCAGTCTGCCGAAGCAGATTGAGCAAAAGCCCCGCTTATCCCACTCAGCATCAGCAGTAGCAGAGATAAAGGCCCTTGAATTCTATGTTTCATTTCGTTTGTTTTTTTGTGTGCATCAATAATTGATAAGGTAAGTTCCCGGCCAGGCCGGGAACTTAAGGTTTTATTGCAGAGGATCAAAAGTTCCGCCTGTCCAGCCTGTTGTTTGTTCCAGATTTTTATTTTGCTGCCTGTATTTATCAGGAATGGCATAAAAATAATAGTTGGAATTATAGGTAATCTTTTTATCGGTATCTACGGAGCCTGGGGTATCTGTAAAGTAATTGCCATAACTAAGATCAATATTAACTGTGTTTTTGATGGGTTCAAACTCAGCGGCAGGGACTTTAAGCGCACTGTAGATCCGGTGACGTTCGGTGCCGTTGAGTTTAGCATCAAATAATTTACGACGCCTTAAGTCCCAGTAGCGTTTGGCTTCAAAAGCGAGCTCAACTCTGCGTTCTTCCATGATTGCATTCACTAAGTTTGCACCGGTTAAACCTACACTCAAACCATACATAGATGATGCGCCTGGGACAATTCCTGCCCGTTGGCGTAAAGCTTTGAGTTCTGTATAAGCCTCATCTGATTTACCTGACTCTGCAGCGCATTCAGCAAGGTTTAGCAACACTTCCGCAAACCTGATTTCAATCCAGGCCGTGGTACTGCGTTCAGCCAAAGCCGGGGTATGGCTAACATTGATGGCCTTGCGGCAGAAAAATCCTGTACCTGATTGATCCCTAGGATCAACCCCCGCATAGGTCCACTGCTTTCTTCCGGCCTTTCCGCTCAGTTCCCAGAGCACGCCATTGTAAACGATGGTTGCGGCAAACCGTGGATCGCGGTTGAGCCAGTAACGCGTCTGGTCGTAGCTAGACGAACTGCTGATAGGGAGACCATCTTTCATCGGAAAGGCCTGCACCATCTCCAGGGTGGGCTGATTCCAGCCTGTGTAATTCTGTGATTCGGACAAGGGTCTTGTGCCGGCTTCCCAGTAATTGGTACTGGCATTTTCATTGAATCTTCTTACCAGAATCACTTCCTTGTTCATTTCGGTGAACCACAAGGTAGCGAAGTTCTCGAACAGCCCGTAATTGTTTTCAAGCAGATACGTTTTGGCGTCCTTATTGGCCTGGTATGCGGTTGTCCAGCGCTGAGCATCGTTGGATGGATTAAACTGAGGGCTGGCGTAAAACAGCAAAACTCTCCCCTTTAGCGCCAAGGCCGCAGCTGCAGTGATACGGCCCTCATCCGCTCCCGTCCAGCGTGCAGGCAATAGTTTGGCCGCATCGTCCAGGTCTTTCACCACTTGGGCGAACACCTCGGAAGTTTTATTGCGGTGAACCATCAAATCATCAGTGGTTTTTTGCGGGACCAGGATTAAAGGGATTCCTCCGTAACGTCGCACCAGCTCAAAATAACGCAGTGCCCGGAGTACCAGGGTTTGTCCTTTCAACCTGTCTTTGGTCGTCTGATCCAGACTTCCCTGGTCAATGTCCTGTAGCAGGATATTCATGTTCCTGATCTGATTGTATGGCCAGTAATCTACTGAGTTTTCTGTCAGCTCACCCCTCATATAGGCACCACCACCAGGGGCCTCATCGGACATTCCCGCTGCCTCACCGTTGAGATCCCAATTGGGAAGGTTGTCCAGACATAATTTATTTACATAGGCTGTAGCCAGCTTAGGGTCACTCCAGACAAGTGCAGGATCGATGGCATTCAGATTTGTTTTATCAAGTATATCTTTTTTGCAGCCCGCAAATATCACTAGTATCAATAATGCTGCTACAATTATTCTATTCGTTCTCATATCCTTAGTTTATGATGGTTAAAGACTAATATTAAGACCCAGTGACAAACTTTTCATCAGCGGGTAAGACCTCAGGCTGGCGGCCTCAGGATCTCTCCATTTGATGTGGTCTTCCAGCAGGAACAAATTGGTTCCCAGAAAGAAGACACGGGCCTTTTTGATATGTATCTTGCTGATAAAACTCGATGGCAGATCATAGGAAACCGTCAGGTTTTTACAACGGAGAAAAGATCCGTCCTTTAACCAGAAATTGGAATCTGCAGTACTGCCGGCGTCATTACGGGGTCTGGGCATGGCTGCACCGGGATTCTCAGGGGTCCAATGGTCATTCCAGAACGAAAAGGCTTTGGCTTCAGGCCTGATCTCGGCATACCTGGTGTCGATCATGACCTGGTTTCCGGCAAGCCCCTGGAATTGCACATCCATGGCAAAGCCTTTGAAGGATCCACCAAGGTTAAAGCCATAATTGATCGGAGGGGTACTATGATCGGCAAGTGTGACCCTGTCATTGTCATCGATCTTATTGTCCGGCGTATCACTGGTTGCCCCCCTGACATCCTTCAAGTTCAGCATACCCAGTTCAGGTACGGCCCCGAAAATGGTATAGCCATCGGGAAGTGCATCCAGATCTGCCTGAGTACGAAGAATACCAGTAGCTTCAAAACCCATCAACCGGTCATTTGGCTGACCGATGATGCTCTGATAGGGCCTGATGTTAGCTGCCTGGTCCCATTTGATGATCTTGTTCACCGCGTAACCTATATTCCCCCGGATGTGATAGCCAATACCACTTGTTGTGACATTTTGAAAGCCTGCTTCAACTTCAAAGCCCGTACTATTCATAATGCCATAATTTTGTGAAGGGAAAGTTGCGCCAAAAGTAGCCGGAGCAGTTTCCTGTCTGGAGCCAAAAATGTCGGTAGTATGTCTTTTAAAGAATTCTGCAGACACTGAGATTTTGTTGTTCAGCATACTCAGGTCCAGGCCTAGGTTGGAAGTGAGTGATTTCTCCCAGGTTATGTCCGGGTTGGCAATTGCTCCCGGAGCAATTCCAGAAGTAACTGAACCAAATACCGCTCCCGGGCTGGAAACGGCGTATGCCTGATACCACTGCCAGCTGGCGATGGCATCATTTCCAAGCAGACCTACCGATCCGCGGAGTTTCAGGTCATTAACCAGTCCGCCCGTTGGGAAAAATGATTCTTTGGAAATACGCCATCCCAAGGAAACAGAAGGAAAAAATCCCCAGCGTTTTCCAGGGGCAAAGCGTTGGGATCCGTCGTACCGGAATGAAGCCTCTGCCAGGTATCTCTCGTCATAATTGTAGCTTACGCGCCCCACATAGGACTTCCTACCACTCTCCGAAGCACTACCGTCTGCGTAATGATCCTTGCTGTCAGAACTACCGCCAAACATCTGGTCAATCAGTGGGGAGATAAAGTAATTGCGCTGTCCGGAAAACCAATCCTGAGTCCCTTCGGACTGCTCATACACAAACAGGGCATCCAGCGAATGACGTCCGAACTCACGGGCATAGGTTAAGTAACCATTAAGCTGATAGGATTCATCATTGGTATACCTTTCTAGCAGGAATTCCCCATCGTTGCGGACTTTAGTGCTGGCCACTTCGTCGGTCACAATATGGTTGTGTTCGCCTGTGGTCTTAAATACATACAGCGTGTAAGGAAGTGAGAATTGTTTGATGAATGAATTGCGTGAGTATTTGTTGTAAGAAGCCTTAGCTTTTAATCCGGGAATGAAAGGAATTTTGTACTCTAGGGATAAAATGGCATTGTATTCCTGGAATTTCTTCTTGTTATAGCCCGTATGATCGGTTGTGATCTCACTGGGATGCCACTCTACAAAATTTCCTACGGGTTTGCCGTCGATATAAGGAGGAACCATGCTGGTACGGAATAAGAAAGCCTTGTAAAGATCTTCCATATTGTCTCCATCACCATCATAGCGCCAGTAAGGTTTCATGTCATTACGCGTATCGGTGTTCATGATCAGCGAGGCGGTCAGGTCTTTGGTAATGTCTACATCGATATTTGCCCTCAAATTATATTTCTTGTAATCCAGATTATTGAATGATCCGGTGCCGTACCAGTAAGAGCCACCCATAAAATATCGGACCTTATCCGAGCCGCCCGAAACATTCAGCGCATGACGGGTCAAAGTCGGATTCTTCCAGGCTTCGTCAATCCAGTTGTAGCTATGGGTTTTAAAATGTTCCAGCTCATCCTGGGTAAAGTACTGAGGATCGCTCAACGCCACTTTTGAAGAAGCCAGGCTATTATTGATCATAGTGGCCTGCTCCCAAGCGGTTTGTGATTCAGGAATATTGATTGCTTTGTCAGTCCCCACATTGAGGCTATAGGAAATAATAGCCTGACCGGATTTTCCTTTGCGGGTGGTTACCAGCATTACACCATTAGCCGCACGGGCACCATAAACAGCAGCAGAAGCCGCATCTTTAAGTACAGTAATGTTCTCCACCTCACTGACGTCTATCCCGTCAAAAGTAAACTTATCAACGATTACCCCGTCCACTACGTACAGCGGATCATTTGCACCACTCATTGTTCCCACGGCTCTAATGCGGACAGAGGCTGCCTGTCCTGGTTTTCCTCCGGATTGAGTAACCGTTACTCCGCCCATTCTTCCGGCGAGGGCATTGGAAAGACTGGCTACCGGCAAGTCCTGTATTTCGCTTCCCTTGACAGTGGTCACCGCACCAAGCACATTGGCTTTTTTCTGCGTACCATACCCCACAACAAGAATTTCACTGAGATCATTTTGAGCAGGCTTTAGACTTATGTTCATAAATGTAGACTCGGCCTTGATCTGCAAAGTTTCATAACTGATATAAGAAACAGACAGTATGGAATTCAGCCCCGGTACCTGCAAGGAGAAATTTCCGGTACTATCGGTAGTGGTTCCGGACTGGGAATTGAGTAGCTTAACCGAAGCACCAGGCAGCGGTTTGCCGATTTCGTCAGTTACTTTTCCACGGACCATCATCTGCAGCCATGGAATAAGTATTTCCTTGACCGCAGACTTTTTCTTTTTGCGGATTACCACAGTCTTGTTAGCAATGGAATAGTCCAAAGGCTGGTCAGCAAAACAGAGCCTGAGTACCTCTTCTATACCCATATCCTTGACATTAATGTCAATAGGCCTGGCCTGTCTAATCAGTTTGGTGTTTCCTATAAAATAATAGCTGGTCTGATCTATGATTTTATTAATGATGGTTTCCAGGGAGGCATTTTTTTCATTCAGCGAGATCATCTGCGCTTTTGAAGTGGCACTCACCTGTAAAAAACATACGGTTATGATGATGATAGTTAGTCTCATTATGCGTAAAAATTGCACAGTGTGGAAAGTCCTGAGCTTGGCTCTGAACAGATCGTAAAATTTCATACATTTGGTTGTTTGGGTTTAACTAATTGAGTTGTATTTCAGCAATGTTAATGGGGTAGATCTGAGCATCTGGTCAGGGATGTTACTAGCATCTCTGACTTTTTTCAGATTCCCGTAGTCCAGGTAAGCTTATGGCATAACGACAATCCTCCTTCCTGATATTTTAAAATGAACATTTCCGGTTTGTTCCAGCAGCTCCAATACCGATGAGATATTTTTTGACCTTTCCAGCTGTCCCAGAAAAGACTGATCCTCGATTTTTCCTTCATACACCACTTCCACATCATACCACCTGGCCACCCTGGCCATAATGCTCTCCAGTTTTTCATCGTTAAACAAAAAATAGCCTTTTTGCCAAGCGATGGCCTCTTTGATGTTGGCACTGGCAACAACTGTCTGGTGGGTATGTTTGTCGATCTTTGCCTCCTGACCGGGCTTCAGTAACCAAGATCTGGAAGGTACTCCAGGCTCGGAAACCTTAACCGATCCTTCTAGTAAAGTAGTTTTATCAAAGGCTTCATCCGGATAACTACTGATATTAAAATGTGTACCCTTTACCTCTATTTCCTGATTTCCTGTCACCACTTTAAACGGCACCTTCGAGTTTTTGGCTACCTCAAAATAAGCTTCTCCCCGCAGTTCAACTTTTCTTTCCTTACTTGAAAAGCTCACAGGGAAACGCAACTGGGACATGGCATTCAGCCAGACGCTTGTACCATCAGGCAAAGTCAGTTGATAGGTTCCAGCCTTAGGAACAATCAGGGTATTGTACAGCTGCACCATTGGTGAGGAGGACTCCCTAGGGGTATAGGACAGCCCGCCTTTACGACCGGACATCCTGGTGCCGTCTTTTTCCTTCAGACTTACCTGTCCACTGTCCAGACTGACCTTGCTTCCGTCAGATAAAACCAGCACTGCGACGTTGCCGCCCGGTAACACATCCTGGGTATATTTGACTGAAGCAGTAACCTGTCCAGGCTTATCCTGCTCATTTGCGTATCGGATCCAGATTCCTAGCGAACCTAGTACCAGCACGGCTGCCGCGGCATATCTTAAAAAGCGATATTTTGTTTTTTTGTGCTTGTCCTGATAGCGCTGCGAGACTTTACTCCATGCCAGATCCACATTGAGCCTGCTGATATAATCCAGCCTTTCCTGGGCCGGGGCGGTCTGTTTATAATATTCCAGTAGTTTGCGCTTATCCTCGTCCTTTTCAAGTATTTGCATCAGACACTCCTCCTGTTCTTTGGAAAGCGTTTCATGCAGGTAACCTGACACTAGGCTTGCAAATTCATAAGTTTCTTCTTTCATCACCAGGTTGATCTCTATATGACTAAGAAACCTGAGTTAGAAAAATGGGTGAAACTTTTTAAAATAATTTATTTACCCAGTAAAAGAGTAAGAAAAACAAGGTAGGCCGTATCACCAAGAATTACTTTAAGTAGACCAAGTGCTTTTTGTTTCTGGTATTTGACACTGTCAACGCTGATATTTAGCAGTTCAGCAATCTTACGGTTTTTCAAGCCTTCAAGGTAGCCATACCGGAGTACCAGGGCACAATCCTCGGGAAGTTCGCTGATCGCATGATGTATCTCTGCCAGGATCTCCGCATGTATAATTCCGTCCAGGATCTTAGGGTCCTGAAGCAGCTCGAGCGGGTGTGATTTATGGTATGCATCCACTACCTTATGGTGACGGAGTCTATTTAAACAAGCATGTTTAACCGAGCTGTATAAAAATGATTTCAAGGCACTCGGATGATTCGAAATGCTATCCTTTTGTTCCAAAAAAACGATAAAAGCATCCTGTACCACATCTTCAGCGGCATCCTGATCTTTTAATAAGTAATAAGCAAAATCGCATAGCCTAGGATAGAATTTCTTAAAAATCTCCTCAGGAACGATACGATTACCCTCTGTACTCCCTGTGGTAAACATCGTACGGTTTATTTGGTTAATCAAAGTAAACAGTTTTCCATCAGATTTCTTTAATTATTTTGTCAATTAATTAAGCGATTTTGGCACACTTTACATTTCACTCCATTTCGAACAAAAATGGCCGTTTTGAGATCTAAAATGGGGATTATTCGATATGTGGCACAAGGTAAACTCAAAAACCAGGAGCGAATACGATCGATTAGTCGGTCAGCTTTCAAGAAAAGCCGTCGGTGTAACCAACCCAAAGAAATGTTATGAAATCATTAAAAATTACACAGATTGGTTTAAAGATGGTCATGTAGGCATATGATTTGGAGTAAAATCATCCGCCCCAGAAATTAGAAAACTTCCTCTCCCCGATCTTAAAAAGAAACCTGACTATAAACGACACACTGCGGGGACTTTGGCCAACTGCTGACCAAACCCAAGAGTTTGCCATAACTAAAGATCCATCGGGTGAGAATAAATACCTTGCAGTTACAATAAAAAACAGCGATACCACCTGGAAGCCTGGGATAGTTAAAGCAGAGTTTTACGATTTATAATGCCCGTGAAAAACGATACACTGGTATATATTACCGGAATAACTTTAATGGCGTTTTAAATGGCTTCACATTAAATCATAATCGAATAGACCATTGGTTTGGACCTTCTGGTACCGAAAAGACGGTAAAGACAAGTTTTTCTAAACCAAAACCAAGTGCACATTGTATTATGCTACAATTTTCCTTTCAGATTACAAAAACAGTCCTCATAATTTCTGTAAAGCTCTGGTTTCCGTAGTTAAGTTGACTTTTTAGAGATCCCTTGAGCTCAGTGAAACAATGGCTAAGGATTGTTTTTTAACCCATTTCTATACATTTTCAAACTCTTTTTTAGAACAATTCTCGCTCCATGGATTCTGGTTTTGACGGTACCAATAGGGATATTCAGTTCCTGGGCGATCTCATGGTATTTATACCCTTCAAAATATCTGATAAAGGGATAAGAATAATCATGTGGAAGCATCCTAAGTGCTTTGTTGATGTCATCGTGTAAGCATTTATTAACACCCAAATTTCCAGAAGAATTTACCTGATAATCAACAGCCAGCGCTGTACTTTCCTCCATGTAAATTTGATGTCTCGCCTTTCTTTTGTAGTTATTAATAAAAGTATTTTTCAAAATCATATACAACCAGCCTTTTAAGTTCGTCCCCTCTTCAAACTTATCTGCATAACGGACCGCCTTAAGGAAAGTATCCTGCACCAGATCATCTGCATCTTCTCTATTTTTGGTAAAAGACATTGCAAAAAAACGTAAACTGCTTTTGAGTTTTCCTAGCTCTGACTGTAAATTGATGGTATCTGTTTTCATAGTTTTAAGGGTTAAGTGACTAACAAGTAACGACCAAATAACATACCCACTACTCCCGTTTGCCCTTTTGATCAGCTAAAAACGGTCTATCGACACTTATTTCAGGTGTTATACCTCTTTCAACACGTAAATGACGCAGCACCAACCAGTATTTATACCTGTAAGAAAAAAAAGGTACCTGTATATTAAATAATTCACGCTAAAGGAGTCTGTTCCTGCTCTGATTAGGGATTTAATGCTTATTTTTATATTACGGCGCTGAAACATATAAACCATATCAAGCGTTATCCGTAAATATTAAATAATGTCTACCGAAACAATAAAGGAGATGCTAAAAGTTATACTGGCAGAGGACCATAACATCGTTCGGAACGGCATCCGGATGCTATTGGAAAATGAACCGGACTTTGAGGTAATTGGGGAGGCCACTAACGGCAGAGAAGTACTGGACCTGCTTGAAAGAAATATAGAGGCTGAGCTTATTCTTGCAGATATAAATATGCCCGTTATGGATGGAATGTCCATGCTTAAGGCCATAAGAACAAACTATCCAGATGTAAAAGTAATTTTCTTATCCATGCTGGATAATGAGAAATACGTTAGTCAGGCTTTTAAAGAAGGCGCTTCGGGCTATGTGTTTAAAAACGTAAGTTCCGATGAACTGATCTTCTCCCTGAAGCAGGTGAATAGTGGTAGCCGCTATTTATGTACTGAACTTGCACTAAACCTGTTGGATAGATCCTTGCAGGAAAGTCCTGTATTTACCACGGCACCGGAAAGCAAAATTGAGTTTTCGCAACGGGAAGTTGAAGTACTTCAACTGATCGCTGAAGGATTAACCAATACTGAAATAGCCGAAAAGATCTTCATCAGTAAGCGAACAGTCGAGGGGCATCGTCAAAGCATACTGGAAAAAACAGGTTCAAAAAATACAGCCACATTGATCAGGTTTGCGGTATTGAACGGATTTATCTCTTAACTGTCCCTTGAGCCGGATTTAAATCAATAGGCAATGTGATCTGTATTCTGGTGCCGGATTCATCCGATTTGATTTCTATTTTTCCATTTAACAGCCTTACATTTGCCTGTATCGTTGATAGCCCAATCCCCTTATTTTTGACTTCCGCCCAGTTAAAACCACCCCCATTATCCTCTACCTGTATTTGAGTGACATTGCGTTCGATCACGATTTTTACGGAAGCGTGGCTGGCATGAGTATGCTTAATGATATTGACCATAAGTTCCTGCACAATTCTATAGATAGAAAGCTGGATGTATTTGTCCAGCGCAAACGGGTCACCAGTAAAATGGCAGTTAAAAGAAACCTCCCCCCTCAGCTGCCAACAAACATCTTCAAGAGCGGCCTTAAGTCCAAAATCTTCCAGGGCAGGTGGCATAAGTTCATGAGAGACCCGTCTGCTCTCTTTAATACATTTAGTCAGCAGGTCATGGGCCTCATTCAATATCTTCTGTTGTTCGTTGTCTGCATTAGAAAGACTTGGTTTCAGTCGGTCAAGAGTAAGTTTAATCCCATAAAGAATCTGCCCGATTCCATTGTGAAGGGTTTCAGCAATCCGTTTTCTCTCCTCTTCCTGTACCTTAAATGTTGCCCGAATGATCTCCTGTCGCTGCTTCTTTTTAGCCTCATTGTGTTCCAGCCAAAGCTGATGATTTTTCTCCTGAAGTTCTTTCTTTTCGGTAATGTCCTCTGAAACACCAACAATATGACTGGGCTGCCCGGTATGATCATACTTATAAATACTTCTTCTGGTCCGGATCCAATGGACATGACCAGCTGCGTCAATCAACCTGTAGGTCAGTTCACTTACCTGGCTGTTTTTTGCGTTTCTCAGTTCAGCAAGGTTGTTAAAGAAATTATTGCGGTCTTCCGGATGGATAAATTCATCATAAAAGGAAATGTCCAAATGCCTGATCTCCTGTGGCGACTTGTTCAGTAAAGTAGCAATTTTATAATTGGAATAAATCTGCCTCCGGTTGATCAGATCAATAGCATAAACCATATCCGGTGCCGAATCTGCGATGCTATTGATTAATGCAGCATTCTCTCTGATCGCCTTTTCAGCATGCTTTCGCTCACTGATATCCATGTTGGTTGCTACCAGCCCATCTCCCATCTTTACAAAATTACAGTAGAACCATTTATGAATGCCATTGTAGGCAAAAGCATATTCCTTTCCGTCAGGCTCAGCTGTTTCCATTACTTCTAGCATCACGTCGAACAAACCCGCTGTACGTAGACCAGGATACTCCTCCAAATAGCGTTTCCCTACAAGGTCCTTGCGATTAGTTTCCTTTTCCAGTTCCTTACTTACCATTTTTACGAGAAAGTCGGTGATCACACCATCCTGGTCACGGACAGCCTCCAAAACAGACATGCCTACCAGTGTGCTGTCGAAAACAGACTGCAACATGTCCAGATTGTTTTTTGACTTCAGCTCAACCTGCTTATGTTCGGTTATATCATCAGTGATGACCACCAACAGGTTATTCAACTTGACAGCTTTAATTCTAAACCAATGTCGCATTCCCTCTCCAGCATACCAGGTTTCAAATTCCGCAGGACTTCCGCTTATAGCAACTTTCTTGAACTCGTCAAATATCCCGGTGCTTAGGACATGGGGAAACACTTTGCTATAAAGTTTACCCACCATCCCACTACTGGATAAGCCAGTTGTTTCTAAAGTAAATTTATTGACCATCAGAATCTCAAAATCTGCTACCTCAGATTGCTGGTTATAAATAATATTAAATACAGAAATAGAGTTAGGTGCTGCATCAAAAATGGATTCCAGCAAATCCTTGCTTTCTTTTAATTTCAGTTCGGCGTTTTTTTCCTGTGTGACATCCTGCCAGACGTGAAAAGCGTAGGTCGGCTCACCTTCCTGATTGCGACGGAAAATAGTTCCTCTTAAACGCAGCCAAATGTATCCTCCATTTTTATGCTTTGCCCTATATTCGATCTGCTCGGTTTCACCATCTTTCAGCAAATTCACCCGCTTATAATAATCCAGCAGTGACTGCAGATCTTCAGCATGGATTAAATGGTCTGCCCCCCCGTCTGAGGACATGGAGATCATTTCTTCCCGGGTATATCCTACCAACATCAGCGGATCCCTGTTGATGTACTCCAATTTTCTGGAAGGAAGTCGCACTACAGAGACTACGTCTGGCAGCGTGTCCATAATCGACTGAATGAAAAGAGTTTGCCCTTCCAATTCCAGCTCTGTCTTTTTCAGTGGAGTAATGTCACGTTCAATGGAAAGAATGCTTTCTATGCGCTGCTCGGCGTCAAATTCAGGCACCATCTTGGAAAAATAGAAAAGCTCCCCAAAAGGTCCGGGGTAACTGTAGTAATGCTCCTGCGCCTTACCTGTGGTCACAACTTGTTTCATCTTTTCCATCCAGGGTAGCGCCACTTCAGGTGATTGGCCGATCTGGATCAGGGTCTTTCCTAATAACTTGTCAAATGTCCTGCCCGTTTTCTGGGTATATACCTGATTAGCATATAAGAGCTGCAAATCACTGCTCCACCGGCTAATGGCATCAGGGGTGTTTTCTATCAGTGTTTGGTATTGATGTCCACTTGTCTTAAGTTCAGTAATTTCAGAGAACATCACAATTGCTCCGCCGTTTTCAGCTGGCAGAGCAGTCATACTGATCCATGTGCCGCTAACTGTAGAAATATACTGACAGGAAGCATTTTTTTGCTCCCACAGTGCAGCATTAATAGAAGCATAGCAATGTGTCGGGATAGATTCCATAAATATCTCCCCCACATTCCGACCCAAGATATTTTCTTTTTTCAGTTGCGAAAAATGCGTTGCCTCACGATTCAGATAAACAATCTTACCTTCCTTATCCAGCAGGTAACAAGCAACGGGTATTGAATTGAGCAGATATTCTGAAAGATGCTCATAAGAGTTTATTTCCATAAAAAGAGGGCCAGTTTAGCGTGCCTTATTATTTCTTATCGTCGTTTTTTAAGCATTAAAATAACCATTTCTTCCTATTTTTTAAATTGTTTTTATATCCGGATTGATGATCTGCTGCAAGAACGGAAAAACTGACTATACCAAACGGATCAGTCTTCAGCAATATTTGCCCGTAAAGTTTTGAAATCTTCAATTACATTTCCCATAGAATTGTTAAAAGAGGCATACACCTGCTTTCTTTCATTGATCCAGTTCCGAATATAAGAAGCATAGTGACAAAGAAATCCATCCGCATGGCTACCCCCGTTAGCCCCACCGCTGCTTATTCCCTATTATGTTCCACTACGGATCAATCGCAGCAATACCACAACGACCGCAATGACAAGCAGTGCATGGATAATTCCTCCAGTATAAAAACCACCTAGAAAACTTATTGCCCAGATGACAACTAAAATAACAGCGATTACGTACAGTAGATTTCCCATAATATTTTGTTTTGAATTTAAATTCCTAAGCTTACAACCACCTGAAATGCTTTTTGTTTTGGCTATTTTCAACGTCTGAAGAGCTCTCGACAATCACCTGAACAATTAACCTCCCCCAGGACCGCAATTTAGCGATTGCAATCAAACCTCATGGACCAGGATAGGCAATGTCATTCTGATGACACCCAAACGACCATTTTGAACAGAAAGAGGGGAATCAGCCCCGAACGAAAGCAATTTCCAGCTTAAATGAGGACAGTGTGGCTATTATAACCGAAACATACACAATAGCCTGGATTAATATCCAAACCGTTTCAAATTGTTTCTGTTAAGTCGTGCTGAACAAACCATTTAAGGTATAGGTTTGTTAAAAAGATACTCATGCCTGGATCTAAATTACCAATATATACCGCCTTTGCCGCGAATGTTGCTATTGCTGTTATTAAATTAACGGCCGCTTTTATAACGGGAAGTTCAGCAATGGTTTCTGAAGGCATACATTCCCTGGTAGACTCCAGTAACGAAATTTTGCTATTGATCGGTTTACGAAAAAGCAATAAAGCCCCCGACGAGAAACGTCCTTTTGGTTATGGCAAGGAACTTTATTTTTGGTCGTTTGTGGTCGCCCTGCTATTTTTTGTCCTGGGGGGAACCGTATCTGTTTACGAAGGCATCAGACATTTGCTTGAACCTGAGGAAATGAAAAGCCCGGTATGGAACTATATCGTTTTAACACTGGCATTTGTGTTTGACGGCTATTCGCTTTACACTGCTCTCCGCATATTCAACCAGCAGCGCGGCAGCACCCCGTTTTGGCAGGCCATCAAGGAAAGCAAAGACCCATCATCTTTTGTTGTGTTGTTTGAAGATATGGCTGATGTGATCGGTATTCTGATCGCTACTGTAGGAATCGCCCTCAGCCACCTGTTTAATAATCCTTACATTGATGGCATAGCCTCCGTAATGATCGGACTGTTGTTGATGCTGGTCGCTCTATTTTTGGTTAGGCAAAGCCGGAGCCTGCTAATGGGTGAAAGCCTTTCATCTGAAGAACTGAATAAACTAGTATCCATGGTAGAACATCATGAAAAAATAAATAGTGTTGATGCAAGGTTATCGATGTACCTGGGCCCTGAAGAGGTAATTTTGTTCCTAAAAATAGAATTTAAGAATAACTTACCTGGCCAGGAAATTGTTGAGACCATTCGGTCCATCCGGGAAGCCATTCAACAAGCCTATCCCAGTTATAAACATATCCATTTCGAACCCGTTTAACCAGGGAAAATATTGGTTCTGCAATCCTTGCCAAACTGTATAAAATCAACTGCAATTGGCATTGAATGGATTACTACGCTATAGAGATCACCGGGGGAGACAAAAAACTAACCTCGCACGCTGTTGATATTGCTTCTTTATTCCGGGCCGGGATATTTCAATATTGTTAGCAATCTACCGCTACATGTGATGTGGAAAAAATAATTAGCTTGTGGGCTCCCATAATCCAGAATGAAGCGTTGGAGATAATCGTCAATGGACTTTACAACTTCCATGACCGGAGTATCTTCCCGCAGCTTGATCTTGAAGCCATCCGGGTCATCAAAAACTTTCACCGTTTCAATCTCAGGAAATTGCTCCAGCAACATCCCTTTAAGTGCATCCATCGCATTTTCCTGTTGGGGTCGGTCTAATCTCATCTTTTAGCTCCTTAATTATATTTTGCTATAACAGTCAACAGTCAGAATGGTTGAATAACTTTTCACCCCAAACAGTATCTCTTATAACGCTAATAGGCACAGCGCCTTCGACTGGTAAACTTCAGAACATCAGAGAAAAGTGCATAAAAACTGATTCCCCGACAAATATCCGAGCTATTCCAGCTTAGTTATGAGCTTCTTAATCACCAGATCAAGCTCATTTGAAGAACTTTTTAAGTAACTGATAATATTCTTTAAACCATTTTCAGCATTTTCGCCATCTAATAATTCTACAAGACCGATGATTCGGGCCAGTGGCGCTCTCACATCATGAGCCTGAATCCATGAAATTTCATTCAGGCGTGCATTTTTTTCTTCGATTGCCTTGATATGGGCTTGTTTTTCAGTAATATCTTGCATAGAGCCGATCATCCTAACAGGATAGCCCTGATCATCAAAAACGATAAAAGAGCGGTCAAGCACGCATTTATAGGTTCCATCGGCACAACGGAAGCGATATTCAGTTTGAAGTTTCGATTTCTTAAGCCGAATCATTTTTTCAAATTGATTTTTGACATGAGCGAGATCATCAGGATGGATTTGTCTTTCCCACCACTTCTCATTGTAACAGGTGTCAGAATAACCATAGATTCCTTTTATTGCCTGATTCCACTCAATTTTTCCGGAACCGATATCCCAATCCCAAATCGCATCGCTGGTCGCTCGTGAAACAATAGTGTATCTGTCCAGCAATTCCTTAGCCTGCTGTTCGCTCTCAATGCGCGCGGTAATATCCCGGGAATTGGATACAATTCCCTGAATGGCCGGATCTCCGGACATATCGGTTATAATTGTTTCGATCCAGCGGTATTCACCCTGGGCATTTAAAAACCTAAAGGGCGCAAGTTTTACCTGCCTTTCAGTCTCCAGCCGACTGAACTCGACTAAAGTTGCAGGCCTGTCCACCGGGTGAATGAAATCAAATGCATTTTTTCCGATAAAATATTCGGCGTCAATTCCAAGTATCTGCCTGGTTGTGGGACTCACATATTTATAATTACCCTGATCATCCAAAATACCGATCAGATCCGAGCCATCCTGAACCAGTGCCTTAAACCGTTGTTCACTCATTGCCAGTTCCAGTTCAGCCCTGATCTGTTCGGTCTGGTCAACGGCCATCACTAATCTGACATTCCCATGGCCAAAAAAGACCGAGTTACCATTAACCGTAACGTAAATAACATCACCATTTTTTTTCAAATGCCTGACAACAGATGAATTAAACCGCCCCTTGATCACTTCATTATTTAATACATGAGTTAGTGCACCGATATCTTCAACTGGCCTGAGCTCTTTTATCGTCATGCTCATAAACTCCTTACGGGTATAACCATACAGCCTTACAGCAGCATCATTAACCTGTAAGATCGCAAGCGAATCAAAATCATATAACCATTGCGGAACCGGACTGCGGTTAAACAAATCGTAATAGCGCTTCTTCTCCTTTTTAAGCTGACGGGTAATGCGTTTCCATTCGGTGATGTCTTTAAAATATATTGACAGACTTTCCCCTGAAGGGAATGCACTCACTTCTACCCATATTTTTTTAGAAGGCACATATTCCTGGAATCTTACCGCGATATTTTCTTTTATTGCCTTGCTGTATTCTGTATAGAATTTTAGGTGTGCGGCCTTGCTAAATACTTCCCAAAGATTTTTGCCTAACATTTCTTCCCTCGATTTTGACAGGATCCTTTCACACTCCTTGTTCCAGAATGTCACATTCCAATCTAGATCCACCTCAAAAAAAGCATCTGTAAAACTCTCGAGAATGTTCGCGATCTTCTGTTTATATGCAATCAGATCTTTTTCAAAACTTTTTTCTGCGGGATGACAGATTACAGTTTTTTGTTCGTTTTGACTATGACTCATTGTTCGTAATTTAGCAAATCATTGGAAACTTTAACTGCATTTATTACAAATTTTGTCGTTTTGGAAGTTCATCTTTGTTTGAGCTATCCCGCAGGTTTAAAATGCCTTGCAAGGATAAGTTCCATAGACTTTTAGTATTTACATAGCACGATCGCAGACCGGCTTCCATAACCACTAGATGCCATCTGAACAACTGGCAAATTACCGGGCTGAAAACAAGCTTAACCATTCAAGGATTATCCTGAAGGGTTAGCTATTTCAGGTCGGACTGAATTTTCCTGATCATCTCCAGATGATGCTTAACGACAGGGCCGGCGTTTGCAGCGAAAGCCTTAAGTTCCGCATCTTTGCAGTTCCGACTGCCGTCTTCCATAAGCGCAAGTGTTTTTTCATGCCCTTCCACCATGTCCATAACATAGGCTTTGTCGAATGCTATGCCGGATTTTGCTTCCAGTTCCTGCTGCTTTTTCAAGTGTATACCGTCAAGAGCAACAGGCAATGTGATGTTTTTGCCAGCCGCTATGGCTTTTAGCTCATCATTGGCTTTTCCATGGTCCTTTACCATCATTGCGGCAAAATCTTTAACCATTGAATTGGTTGCCTTTTCCATGGCCATTTTGCCAAACGCTACTTCCGCCATTCCACCAACAGCAGCCTTATTGGCAAAACTGGTATCCCTGTCGGCCAGTGTCCTGGATGCAGTGTCTGTAGAAAATGTTGAGTCATTGGCTATAATTGAGGTGTCTGAAATATCTGTTGATCGCTTAGCGCTGTCCCCACAGCTTTGAAGCACAAAGGCAGACCCGGAAATGGCCAGCAAATAGAATATTTTTTTCATAGTTTTAAAGTTTTGTTAAAACCATAACCCACAATGCAGCGGATTGTTTTCAATATGAATTGATCTCTAACCTGTTGGTACACTTCATATCTATTTGCCTCAACCTGATTTTAATAAAAGTAACACATAGAAAACAGGCGCGGCTGATCCAGTCCAGGATCCTTACAAGAAAACGGCCTTAACCCGGAGCATTTAAAAACCATATCAATGACAATTATGGAGAACCCGGAATGACTTCCCTGAAAAGTAAAACATGGGATCAGGAATCGGGAGCCCGAAGCTCATCATTGGCAAGGGAATTTTTCCAAGAGTCACTTTCAGTTTTATCGCTCTTGGTTCCTGCCAGCGGCGTTTCAGGATCAGTCCCAACAAGCAGGTCATTCGCTAAATCCATGTTGTTTAGCTGCGGTTCGCTTACTAGCCCTACATTTGCAGAAATCCCACTGGATGAGGCATTTTCTTTCATTTGCTTCAAATGGTCTGTCTGCCGGGCTCCGGCAATCACATCAACCTCCTCACCGCGCAGTTGCACGCGGGAAGGCGAAATACCCTGTGTACCGTCAGGAGCACACTTAAAGCTATCCTCTTTTCTTAAAAAATATTTGACCGCTTCATAAAGTGCAATGCCCACCAAGGCATTTCTGATAAATCCCATTGTAGTAAAGTTTAAAAGATAACAAACCAGTCCAGAAAAAGTTCAGTCCCATACCATTACAAAAACGAATTTTCCGAGTGATCGAATGCCGATTCTTTCTGGTCAGCGAAATTTGAATCCTGAACCGTATGGTCAGTATACTCAACCAACGTCATTTCAGCNTCGGTATGATAGCCTCCAGAAATAGAACAACTCCAAAACCATCACGAATGTCAGGCAGNGGAATCCCCTGGAGCTGGTCCTNTTGGCTCTTCCATCATAAACTNCAAACAGAATGTGCCGTTGGTTGTTTTTACTAAATAATAAATAATATACCATGGAAACAAATCAACAAATCATCAGCGATCTGAAAGGATTGATAAACATCATAAATGATGGAAAAGAAGGATATGCCTCGGCAAGTGAAACCACAGACAGTATCGAGCTGAAAGCCGTATTTTTAAAATATTCTGCACAACGGGCCGGATATGCCCTGGAATTAAAACAACACATCGCTCAGCATGGAGGGGATTCGGACAACGAAGAAGGCGGTATTTTGGGAGCCCTGCACCGCACGTGGATTGATATTAAACAAGCCTTAAGCAGCAAAGAAGATGAAGCCATTTTAAGTGCTATAGAAACCGGGGAAAAAGCTGCGATCGAGAAGTATGATAAGGCTCTTGAGGATTATACCAGCCACGCGGATCACATTGTCTTATTACAGCGCCAGCGCACCGGCATTCTCGAAGCATTAAAAGAGATTGAAACCTATCGCCTGCGCCTAGCCCACTAATGCAAGTACGCGACATTACAAACAAGTCTGCTGCGCGTAAGCGCGATTAATTACTTTCTTCGAAATATCAGATAAAAACAAATTCAAGCACACGCCCCTCAATCGACATCGACTTTTCTAAATACGATGATGAAACACAAAAACTCAAAGCCCGGGTCTGTCAGCACGCCACCATCTTTTGCTGCCTGTCAGGCCCAGATTCCGAAACCGGGCATTTATGGAATAGGGAAATCCCCTGGTGCAGCAATTAAAAGCTGGCGCATAAATCTTCAGCAGCGGTTTGACCGCATCAATAGGCAAGAAATTCAGTTGAATAGCTGGCGGTCGGCAGCATTCCGTATGGTAAGTTCATAGGATTTTCAGAGTTCCCTCCTAATGCAGCCAGATGGAAACTGTCGCTCCTGGTTTACTCATGGTCATTACTCTACCTGATTATAGGCGCCGAAACGCTAAAGCCCGCGGTTGTTGATCAGGTATTCCTTAATCTTCAGCTCGTCATCACCTACCGCCTCCCTGGCTTCCTGGATTGCCCGGTCATCGACATTATATTTTTCCTTCAGCTCCGAAATAATTTCTCCGGGCTGTTTATTCTCCCTGGGAATCCCGGGAGTATTAGATTGCTTACCTTGATCTTCCATTTCCATTTCGATACAGTTTAATCTACTAAACACCAGTACCTGCTTAATGGTTTTTCAAGCCTGTCATGAAGCAAAATTTAGCTGTTTCATTATTGACAGTATGTTTTAAAGCGGGCATCGAACATTAACTCAGCAAGCCTGGTCTGCGCAGGAAGACTGAATAAGTATTTTTCGCCCTGGGCAACAGATTGAATCACTGGTTTGCAGGTTACCTGAAACAATTTTTACCGCTCATTGTAGTAAGTAATGAGAAGCTAATCGGTACATTATGAAAGCAGATAAAATTTTATTCGCAATTGCGATACCCCTTATAACAGCCTGTGGTTCGGGCCAGGAAAATGAAACGACGAAGAGCAATCCCCAGCCGGATACATCGGTCACTACTCCAGTACCGGATACCGCATCGACCAGAACCAGAAGTCTCTCCGGCAGCAGCGGCAATGGAACCCTAACAGACACCGCCAATGTAAACAAGCAAAAGGGCACCGACCAGAATACTGCGGAACCAGGTACTGCATCGACCCGGACCAGAAGTCTCTCCGGCAGCAGCGGCAACGGAACCTTAACTGACACAGCCAATGTGAACAAGCAAAAGGGTACGCGCCAGAAAACGCAGTAAATGAATTATGCATTAGCTTGAAAAACTGCTAGTTATATAAAACAGACAATAGTTGGATGTTTATTGAAAATCCCCAGATGAATTCACCCAGAGTTGCTTTTCATCGGATAATAAAGCTCTTCTATTTTTCGTGTATTAACATCCTTAAATACGGTCATAAGCATGAAAAAATGTTATTTTCTAATGCCACGGAGCAAACAGCCATACGTGAATCAGGAAATTAATTTCCGGAGCAATATGAAATTGATCACAGGCTACTCAGGAATCCACTATAGGCATTCAAAAGCCGCTACCATCAATACTTAATCATTTAGGTGTGAGCTAAACATAGTTGGTATAATTTTCCTGGAGCATCTTTTAGCCGGAAAAATACTTTTTTTTATGAACTGATATTTTTTGATAAAACGGAGGCCATTGCTCACAAAACCTCAACCAACAAATGCATTTGGGCATAACATTTGCATATTTTTTATCAATAAATACAAATTGATATGACACATCCTAATAAAAGAGAAACACCGGCTGAAGACGATAAGAAGGTAATTGCGGAAACAATTGAAAAGCAGTTAAAGGAAGCACGTGAAGCAGTACTAAACACTTTCAAAGCAAAAAAAAGGGTAGAAGAGCAATCTGCGTTTTCTGGCCCCAAAGACATCAAGCCTCGGATAATTAACATTTCTAAATATAACCTGCTTAAGTGCTCTTAAGCCCTTTGTTTCTCGTAGTCAAATATAAAACGGTACATAAGATGTTTTAAAAAACGCTGAACTTTAATTCGCGCTCAGTGTTATCATTAACAAAAGCCTGGTCAAAAAGGATACACAGGCATGACAATAAGCGCGGGTATTTGCTAATTCCAACAGTATGAAAAAGATGCATCCATTACTGATATACAGAGATTGGTTCGCGGAACTGGACCTAAGCCTGGCCGACGACATCGCCCAAGGTATATTGCAAGCTATTATACAATGCAAAGCCAGTCACAAACTGAAAATAAAAAAGGAATCGAGTCAATACCCTGGGCTAGCCGCCATATCATTATTAAACATCCTTAATCAACAGCTTACATTAAGAGGGAAACCGCTCAATCAGAAATTTGCAATGACACTCCTCAAAGTTACTCGTGCCAGCTTAAAAACAGACGGACGACAGACGCCAGCGTTGCTGGAAGAGTACAAAGAGCATTATATCAGAAACGTAGTACTTGGAAATCAGGATGAAACAAGCTATTTCGAGCAATTAGTCGTACAAGTAGGTCATGAAATTGATCAGCAACGGGCCTGGACTAAACTGGAAGCATCCGGCTTTAATGTCAGCACAATACAAACTTATTTCAACGGTTAGGCTCCCCCATTACCTTATTCTGTTACCCTAATCCGTAATAATGAGAGGAAACAACTACCAGTGAATAAATTAGGTCAGATTTGTGAACACTGTCGATAATTTGTGACCATTGTTCTAATAGCCTCCCGAAACTTCCGGCAGCGCAGCTGGGTCCTTGCAAATGCAATGGCTATAGCACGACCTATTCCTGAATCGCCTCCTGTTATTATTGTCTTCTGTCCCTCGAGCTTGCCAAACCAGAAAGGTTAAACGTTTCAATTTGGAACATTCACAAAGTTTGTTTCGTAAAGGTGGTGATTACACGATGGAGGTCTTATCGTTCTGCAAGATCCAGGTATTTCCTGATTTCTGCTTCTATTTTCTTACAGGAAAGCAACCAGGGTTTTTTGAAAACACTAACTTCAATGACATCACCTGAGATACAATAGCCGCCAGCCAGGTCGAATCCCCGTGCGGAAAATGAAAATTCACCAGCCGAGGTATCTCCATTAAAAACACCATCGGCCTGAGCCTCGACTGCCTTTTTAAGCTGCATTACCATTTCATCCTTTGGTTTGGGATATTCGATCGAGAAATTACACATCGTTTTTAAGTTAAAGGTTCTAATCAGGCGTCCGGTCCCGGGTCCTGATTTTTGTAATCTTATTATGCCTTGCTTGCCGCCTTATCCTGGTCTTTGCTTAAGGAACATCTGATGGCGATGAATCATCTTCGTTGTCCAATAAAATTTAGGCTGACAACGGGCCGGCCATTGACTACGCAAGTCCAGCAGAGGTAACTATTTTAACGCTAGCTGTACTGATTATTCGCTTGAACAGCCAGGCTCCTGCTTATAAAAAGCAAAGAAAACATGGTCAGCTTTCATCACATTTTTATCGAATAGGGTTCGTTACATGTGCTTCATGAATTAACTCTTTAATATCCGATTTCGCTCTTTTCTGATTGTTATGGCTCCCATACGGAGGCTCCGCTTTATGCAGGTCTTCTGTCATGTTATTGTTTTTTGATGGAGCAAATAGTTCTTTAAGCGAGGTTCCCAGCGCCAGCGCTTTACCTGTAATACCTCTTCGCGTTTGGCTACCTCTATCTGGCGCAAAAAGTAAGGAAATTACCGCTCCGACCGTAACCCCGGCGATTACTGCAATGGCAATCTGTGTGCTATGATCAGATTTGCCGTTTAGTGTGGTTGCTATCAATTTCTTCAGCTTCATAATCTTTTTTAATTGAGTCTTATCTTCTTTATAGTTCATAACCATTTCCAAGCCCATTGGTTTAACTTTTTTATGGTAACCAGCTAATTTTGTTTCCTAAGGCTACCCCTCGCCCAGGCAATACTCCTGCTGACTACCGGGAACATTTACCTGCTAGGTGCTTTTTCCTGGCTTTTTTATTTTGCTGTCATGTCTTAGCTGTGCCTGAGTAAGGGAATAAGCTTGTTTGATATTCTT
>Ga0065714_10064505_pt1 | contig 46362 bp, 41 predicted proteins | sample MisRhiReplicate2_FD_59101 | JGI IMG/M metagenome (GOLD analysis project Ga0065714, IMG submission 59101) | Miscanthus rhizosphere microbial communities from Kellogg Biological Station, MSU, sample Rhizosphere Soil Replicate 2: eDNA_1 v2... | ecosystem: Host-associated > Plants > Roots >...
ACGACAAATCGTAAAGGCATCATCCTCGCTGGCGGCTCGGGCACGCGTCTGCATCCGTTGACCCTTGGCGTGTCCAAACAGATGCTGCCGATCTACGACAAGCCGATGATTTTCTATCCGCTGTCGGTGCTGATGCTCGCGGGCATGCGTGAAGTCCTGATTATTTCCACGCCTGAAGACTTGCCGTGTTTCCGCAAGTTGCTGGGTGACGGAAGCCTGTACGGCATCAAGCTGACCTACGCCGAACAACCTAATCCGGATGGTCTGGCACAAGCCTTCATCATTGGCGAAGAGTTCATCGGCGAAGATCCTTGCTGCCTGATCCTGGGCGACAACATCTTTTACGGTCAGCATTTCTCGGACAACCTGCGTTCTGCCAGCTCTCAACAACATGGCGCTACCGTATTCGGCTACCACGTCTCCGATCCGGAGCGCTTCGGTGTTGTTGAGTTCGACAAAACCGGTCGGGCGCTAAGTATTGAAGAGAAACCGCTGAAGCCAAAATCCAACTATGCAGTGACTGGTCTGTATTTCTACGACAACGATGTTGTCGAGATCGCCAAGAGCATCAAGCCGTCCGAGCGTGGCGAGCTGGAAATCACCGACGTTAACCGTGCGTACCTAGAGCGCCAGACGCTCAATGTCGAAATGCTGGGCCGTGGCTTCGCCTGGCTCGATACCGGGACCCATGATTCACTGCTGGAAGCCAGTCACTTCGTGCACACCATCGAACAGCGCCAAGGCCTTAAAGTGGCTTGCCTGGAAGAGATTGCCTACCACAACGGTTGGATCACTGCCGAGCAGTTGGGTGCTCAAGCCAACGCCCTGAAGAAGACTGGCTACGGTCAGTACCTGCAGAAGCTGCTGGATTCGCCTTCCCACTGATTCGAGCGCTCAATCCGTTCGAACAGTAGCGTCTAACCGGTGCAAGCAGGAATGGCATGCCAGTAAAACATCCCAAAGTTGCGGTTTTGCTGGCTGCCTACAATGGCATGCAGTGGATCGAGGAGCAGTTGACCTCGATCCTCGGCCAGTCAGCTGTCGACGTAACCGTGCATATCAGTATCGACCCCTCCACTGACGGTACCGAAGCTTGGTGCGAGGCTTACGCTGCTAAACACCCCGAAGTTCTGGTCTTGCCAGCTGCCGGCAGTTTTGGAGGCGCATCTCGCAACTTCTTCCGACTCATCCGCGATGTTGATTTTGAAGGTTACGACTTCGTTGCCTTTGCCGATCAGGATGACGTCTGGCATACGGATAAGCTTCAGCGTGCGACCCAGGCCATCCAGGCCCGTCGTGTAGAGGCCTATTCCAGTAATGTCACGGCCTTCTGGCCGGACGGCAGCACTCATGTGCTGGACAAGGCGCAACCTCAGGTCGCATGGGATTTCCTGTTCGAAGCGGCTGGCCCCGGCTGCACCTACGTAATGAGCAAAAAACTCACGGATTCGCTTAAGGCTTCGATGCTCGCCAACTGGCAGCAATTACAAGATGTCAGCTTGCACGACTGGTATTGCTACGCCTTCGCTCGCAGTCATGGTTACCGCTGGTACATCGACCCTGTGCCGTCCATGGACTATCGCCAGCATGAACGTAACCAGGTAGGTGCCAACAAAGGCTTGAGTCCGCTGATTGCTCGCTACAAAACCATTCATGACGGTTGGTGGTTCAATCAGGTTCGATTGATTGCGCGCTTGGTGGGGCAGGGCGCAGATCCTTTCGTGCGGGCATGGCTGAGTTTGCGCCGTATACAACTCATGAAGCTTTCCTTCAGTGCCTGGCGTTGCCGACGGCGGGTGCGGGATAAAGTGTTTTTCTTTTGTATTTGCTGGGCGACCGCGTTGATAGGGAAGAAAGCTAAATGACCGCCCCGAAGGTATTAGTGACGGGGGCTAGCGGTTTCGTTGGAGAGGCATTGGTTTTCAGGTTGTTGGTCGATAAGCAGTTCTGCCCAATCGCAGCGGCACGCGGTGCTACCCGGTTGCATGGATTGTGTTCCGTGGTGCCATTCGATCTCGCCCACGCTAAGATCCAGCCTGTACTCGATGATGTTCAGGTAGTCGTTCATGCCGCTGCCCGAGTACATGTCATGAATGAAACCGCAGCGGATGCATTGGCAGAGTTTCGCAAAATAAACGTGGAAGGGACGCTCAATCTGGCTCAGTGCGCTGCGGCGTCGGGAGTAAAGCGCTTCATTTTCGTAAGCTCGATCAAGGTCAACGGTGAAAGCACTCTCCCAGGTAAACCATTCAAAGCCGATGATCTTCCGAATCCGCTGGATCCTTATGGTGTGTCCAAGTACGAAGCTGAAGAAGCACTGAAGCGACTAAGTCACGACACCGGCATGGAAGTGGTGATCATCCGTCCTCCACTGATCTACGGTCCTGGAGTGAAAGCCAACTTTCTGAGCATGCTGAACTGGCTCAATAAAGGTGTTCCACTGCCCTTGGGGGCGATTCGAAACCAGCGAAGCTTGGTCGCCATCGCAAACTTGGTGAGCCTTATTGTCACCTGTATTGATCATCCCGCTGCGGCTAACCAGACCTTTCTGGTTAGTGATGGCGAGGACGTATCCACCACTCAGTTGCTGCGTCGTCTATCGATGGCGCTCGACAAGCCCGCTCGGCTTTTGCCGGTGCCCGAGTCGCTGCTGAAACTGGCTGCCTCGTTACTGGGCAAGCACGCCGTTGCGCAACGAATATGTGGCTCGCTGCAAGTCGATATCAGTAAAAATCGCGAGTTACTGGAGTGGACTCCACCCACGAATATGGACAAGGCCATGCGTCAGACCGCCGGCCACTATCAGGAAAAGCAAACGAAATGACTGTTTGGTGGCTACTGTTCGGGGTATTCGCTGTTTCCTGGGTATTGACGCTGTGTTTGCGCCGTTATGCCTTGTCCAAAAGCTTGATGGACATTCCCAATGAGCGCAGCGCCCATTCGATACCGACTCCGCGTGGAGGAGGGGTGGCAATTGTTGTTTCCTTTCTCCTGGCGTTGCCCGTTCTTGCGGAGTTGGACTTGCTTGGCACTTCGGCCCTGTATGGATTGCTGGGGTCGGGGTTGCTTGTTGCGATGATCGGTTTCGCCGATGACCATGGGCATATCGCCGCCAGATGGCGCTTGCTCGGGCACTTTATCGCCGCCGCCTGGGCGCTGTTCTGGTTAGACGGCTTTGCGCCGATCGAGCTGTTCGACACAACTATCGATCTGGGATGGTTTGGACATCTGCTGGCATTGATATATTTGGTCTGGATGCTGAATCTCTATAACTTTATGGACGGTATCGATGGTCTGGCCAGTGCTGAGGCAATCAGTAGCTGCCTGGGTATGTGCCTGGTTTATTGGTTTAGCGAAAACGTAGACCTGATTTGGGCGCCGCTGATGCTAGCAACGGCCGTCGCGGGGTTTCTTTGGTGGAATTTTCCACCTGCGCGGATTTTTATGGGAGACGCCGGAAGTGGCTTTCTTGGGCTCATCCTTGGGGTAATTGCGCTTGAGGCTGCCTGGTACAAGCCAGAGTTGTTGTGGAGCTGGATCATCCTGTTGGGTGTATTCATTGTTGATGCGACATGGACGCTCGCTCTCCGGTTGATTCGTGGTGAAAGGGTGTACGAGGCTCATAGCAACCACGGCTATCAACACGCAGCGCGTCGTGTAGGACATAAAAAAGTCACGCTGACGGTCATGGCAATAAATGCTGCGTTCTTGCTTCCTGTTTCAATTCTGGTGGCTCTGAATCATTTGAGCGTAGTGGTTGGCCTGTTGATTGCCTTTGCTCCTCTGATTTTTGTAGCGTGCCAATTGAACGCGGATAAGGCCAAAACCCGGTAGTTATACCAAGCTGGCTGGTCTAAAATCACAGCGCAGGCCTTCAGCATTTACCTCTGTCGATGTGGTGCGCCCACTCGCTATTGGTCCAGACATTAAAAAATGATGAGAAAACATGCAGAATAACCTCACTTGCCAGCGTATTTCGACGACCGGTCGTATACGTGGTGAGCAAAAAAATCAGCGCCCCGTTGTGATTTGGCTGACCGGTCTCAGTGGTTCGGGGAAATCGTCCCTTGCAGACGCGCTTGAGCAACGACTTGTAGCAAAGGGATGCCATACTTATCTGCTGGATGGTGACAATGTCCGGATGGGTTTGTGCAAGGATCTTGGCTTCGGAGATGTTGACCGCGAAGAAAACATCAGGCGGGTCGCTGAAGTGGCCAATCTGTTTGTGGACGCAGGGCTCATTGTCATCACCTCTTTTATTTCTCCATTCCACCGTGATCGCGCGCTTGCGCGCAGTGTAATCGGCGATGAGTCCTTCATTGAGGTTTATATAGATACACCGCTCAGCGAGTGCGAGCGACGTGATCCCAAAGGTCTTTACGGCAAGGCACGACAGGGCCTGATCAAAAACTTCACGGGTATTGATTCACCCTATGAGCCTCCTGCTTCTCCACAGATAACAATCGATACTCTGACTCATTCGGTAAACGACGGCGTGGATGCTGTCATGGCTTATTTAGAACAATGGAATGCCAAGTGAAACGGCTAGTCATTATCGGTGCAGGTTTTAGTGGGGCAGTAACAGCTATCGAGTTTCTAAAGCGTGCGCCTGAAGGGGCGCACCTTACCATCATCAATCGATCGGGAAAAATGGCGCGTGGTTTGGCCTATGGTACAAACAGCCCCCATCATTTGCTGAACGTGCCAGCGGGAAATATGTCCGCTCTGGTTGATCGACCAGACTCGTTCCTTGCCTTTTGCCAAAGGATTGATCCTGACACTCATTCCGGCAGTTTCGTTTCGCGAAAAATGTACGGCGCTTATCTAAGTGAAATGCTGGGCCAGGCCGAAGCTCAGTCGAGGGTAAAATGTTCGCGCATTACAGGAGAGGTCCTTTCGATCCAGCCTGATGGCGCAGGTGCAGTAATAGATGTGAGTACCGGTGAGCGAATTGTTGCGGATCATGTTGTGCTGGCGTTCGGCAATTTTTCCCCCGCCAGACCTTCAGGATTACAGCAACTCGATAGCTGTTCGGTCTATACAGAAGATCCTTGGTTGCCATTGGCGCAGGTCTCTTCTGATCAAGCGCCGCGCGTTCTGCTGGTCGGCAGTGGTTTAACAGCGGTCGATACCCTGATCTCCCTGCGTCAATCCCATCCTGCGGCCAAAGTTACAATGGTTTCGCGTCGAGGTTTATTGCCTACGGCTCACCGCGACCGGATACCTGCCTTGGGTTTTTCGACAACTATCTGCGCGGGGTTGCTGGCAAGCGCGCCATCAGTGTCCTCTTATATGAGATTGGTTCGTCGAGAGGTAGCCCGGTCACCTGAGCACTGGCGCGAAGTTGTGGCAGCACTCAGGCCGATTACGTCCGAGCTGTGGGAACGTTTGCCGCTTGATGAGCGCAAACGCTTTTTACGCCACGTACAGCCCCATTGGGATGTTTATCGGCATCGAGTGGCGCCACAGACTTACCATATTTATCAGGAGGCGCTTGCGACTTCCAGTGTCAGCTCGATCGCTGGACGGATTCTCTCGGTTGCTGTTGAAGGCGAATGCGTTTCGGTGCATATCAAGACAAGAGGCGTCGAAAATGTTGTTGAATGCCAGTTTGATCAAGTCATCAACTGTACTGGGCCATGTACGGACATCGAGAAAATTACCGACCCCTTTATTTCGTATTTATCGAACGAAGCAATGATCTGTGCTGATGCATTGAACCTTGGAATCAAGGTTGGTAAAGACTACGCAGTTGTGGACAGTTCTGGGAAAAGTATACGGTGGTTAAGTTATGTAGGGCCGATGCTCAAGGCTCAACTGTGGGAGGCCACTGCCGTTCCAGAGCTTCGCCAGCATGCTCGCGCATTGGCTATTGAAGTTGTCAAAAGCTTCACATCAGTTGAATCCAATTCGATATAGTCGGCTTTTCGTAACCGCTCCTGCAATCTGATCCCCGATGCTGTGTTCCCGATTCCTTTCCGGAGCCAGCACCTCATGATGCGTCCTGACGCAAAAGTCGAAAAAGTCTATCTCTACCCCATGCCCGTCGACTTCCGAAAATCCATCGACGGCCTCGCCGCTCGATTCGTCGCCTGATTCGGTATAATCCAGGGCATGATCACGTGCCCAAAGACCCAGTACCAGACACCATTGATTAACTCGGCATACAGCCCTACCTTTGGCGGGTCCAGGCGCACTTCGGGAGTCCGTTACGATGCGGCTTTCCGTGCAGGGCGTAGTTCCAGATGCAGGTGTTGCCAGAGCGTGTGCGCTCTTTCCAATCGCCGGAGATTTCCGGAATCAGGCTCTTCGTGTTCTTGTGCACGGTGTATCTCCAGTCAGGCGCCGCCCTCCGTGACCGGATAGTGGCAAGTTAAAGTGGAATGGCGTATTTGTGTCCGGTCGAATTTTGACGAGCATTAGAATGAAATTATGTAAAGAACAGAGAGGCCGTGTGACGGTGGTTGTTTCCAACGCGAGTGCGGGTGCGGTACTGCAATCGGGATGGGAAATTCAGTCCGTCAGCATCTCCGCAGTTGTACCTACTTCGGACAAGATCGGTACATATGCGTCGGAGCAAGAGGCCATTGAGGCTGCTTTTTTTAAAGCCAAGGAGCTCGGTCTAGATTCTTGATTCACCGGAGTCTCTGGGCTGCATTCGTAAGCCAGACTCCCCGTGGCCGGATGGTGGCAATTTGCTTTAATTTTTGTGGATGTTTCGACGTGAAAACGGTAATAATTTCAGGAAATACTGCTGTTTAGTGGCTACAAAGCCATGGTTTATATGCTTCAACACCCAATGGATGGAGTGCGAATGATTAATAATGTTTTGATACCTGACGCAACCGATCACACTTCAGTCAACGGCCTGTGCTCGCAATGCAAAGTCGATGGACCACACGAAGTCCTGCATTCGTATACACAGAAGATTGACTATGATTTGGATTCGGTGACTACTGACTATCAGATCGTTTTATGCCAGACCTGCAAGTCACCATCCTTCAGAAAGCAAGTCGTCAACACGGACCTGTATTACTTCGATAAGGAGAAGCAGGAATCTGTTACGTACTGTTTGGTTAGATCGTTTTCGTGACCAGGGAGGCTAGACAGTCTCAACGCCAGTCTTCGCGAACCTCTCAAGCTGCCGCGACCACTTTTACTTAACGACGATTTCCGATCGCGACATGGTGGCGAAGCGAGTGGACTCTTCGGCGGTTAGTCTCCGTGATCGGATGCGACAGTAGGGTGGTGAGTTTCCCTGACGTCTGCGCGCGCTTCTAAGTATCAATAACGGCGCGGTTACTGGTGGTCAAGAATGCGGGCTGGAGGGGGGCGATGTCGGAAGAGGTTCTTTCCGAGGGTGAGACGTTCGTCGAGTCAATACCCCTTTAGCTACGCAGTAGGTCGATTCCTCAGAATCATACCGTTGTTCTATTTTGTCGTATTTCTTTACTATTGCAAGGGTTGGATTGGAATAGTAACAAGTGAGGATTTGGTTCTGGCGTTAACATTTGAATCAGATTATGGACATCTGTGGACGATACCTGCTGAATTTAAATTTTATTTTATTTTGCCGTTTATCGCCTATGCCATCATTGAACTTTACAAGCGATACGGGGTTTTGCCAGCCTCCTTCGGTTGTTTGGTGTTGATGGTCCTTCAGCAGTTAATGTGGCCTTTCTGGTTGACGCCAGAAAACTCAATTGATACTCGCTGGTACTTGTATAATTTTACTATGGGGTCACTCTGCTCTGTGATCCACCATAGACTTAGGCATAAGCTCGACGGTAGGATGGCTGACGTAATAGGGGTGGCAGTTGTTGTTCTCATTGCTATGAGTTTCCCATATCCTCGGAATATACTTTTTGGCATGCCTATAGATAAGTGGTTGATGAACAAGTTTCTATTGCTTTCTCCATTGCGGGCTATATTTATTCTGGTTCTGGCGGATGGAAAGGGCTATTTGGGCGGTATATTAAAAACTGTTGTTCTGCGCAAGCTGGGTGATTGGAGCTATTCTATTTATCTTATACATATTATGGTTTATGCGTTCGTTGGGCTCGGTTGGCCGGTAAGTGTGTCGCTTATGTTGGTCGGGATTATATGTTCCGTATTTGCAGGTGCTCTACTATACTACTGTTTTGAAGGTCAATGGAGCACTTGAGACATAAGGTTCAATCACGATTTTTTTTAAGGACTCTCTAGTCCTGAAGCAGGCGTAAACCTTATTCACGGCAAGATAGACTGATAAATATCCAAAACTATAAGCCCGCCCAGTGCGGGCTTTTTCCGCCCAGAGAAAAGCATGCCCATGACCGCAGCTCAGTTGCCGGCGTTTTTGTTCTTGGAGAAAACCATGATCGCAACTGATAAAGATCGAGATATCCTTGCGCGTACGCTGTGGGGTGAAGCCTGGGGCGAATCGCTGGCCGGCCAAATCGCCGTGGCCTGGACCATCCGCAACCGAGTGAATGACGGCAAGGACAAGTCGTGGTGGGGCGAGGGCTACGGTGGCGTGTGCCAGAAGCCGTACTAGTTCAGCTGCTGGAACAAGAACGACCCGAACTTCGCCTACTTGAGTGGTGCGAAGTAGATTCCGTTTCGCTTGTTCGTTCAGGCGCAGGTCGCAGCTGATCAGGTGATGTCAGGAAAGGTGCCAGATCCAACCGGAGGGGGCACGCACTATAATGCGACGACCATGCCGAAGGCGCCAGTCTGGACCTCGGGAGCGAAACAGCCGCTGAAGCTCGGCCGCCACACGTCTTCTTCAAGGATGTGCCATGAGGCACGCTGCACGGAAGTTGGGCGGAGTGATGGTGCTGACGCCGGTCGCTTGGGTGGTGCATGGAAGGTGCAGGTCTGGGCGCTACGGTAAGCCGCTGGCGGAACAGTCCAGCCGGCATAAGGAGGATCTATGGATGTTCCACCTCGTCCAATGGGTTGGCCGGGGTTTGTAACGTAGAATCCGCCAAACTAAATATAATGGAGTTCTGAAATGGAATTGTTGATTTCTAGATGGCGCTCCTCGATGCCAGTAATTGGCGTAGGGATTGTCATCCTGATTGCGATGTTTTTTATGCTAGCGGTATCAAGCTCCGACCGGATTTTTCCTAACACTGATGAGTGGAACTATATTCAGGCGTTTGGAACCCCAACAACGCTATTGTCCTATCTGTTCGAACAACACAACGACCATAGGATTGGCGATGTATCGCCAGCAATCGGACGCGTGATTAGCGTATCCGATCCATGAACACCACATTCAAAGCCAACTATTGATCCGCAATGCTGTGCTCCCGATTTTTTCTGGAGCCAGCAGCTCATGATGCGACCCGACGCCAAAGTCGAAAAGGTGTACCTCTACCCCAAGGCCGTGGACTTCCGAAAATCCATCGACGGGCTGGCTGCTCTGGTCGAGCTGGATATCAAAGTCACCGTGTTCGACCCGGTGCTTTTTGTTTTTCTGAATCGCCACCGTAACCGGGTGAAAATTCTCTACTGGGAGCGCAACGGCTTCTGCCTTTGGCTCAAGCGCCTGGAATCCGAGCGATTTAAAACATCGCCTGAGGCCACCGACGAAGTCATCGTGCTGAGCGTCCAGGAGTTGAACTGGTTGCTTGACGGTTTTGACCTGTGGCGCAACCGTCCACATCAGGTTTTGACTCCAAGATTTGTCGCCTGACAGGTATAATCCGGGGCATGCCATCCATGCCCGACAACCTTCCTGATGACCCAGTGCTTCTCAAGCAGATGCTGCTTGATACGTACGAAGCGCGCGCACGTGATCAGGAAGTCAAAGAGGCTTACGAGACTCATATCGTTGATCTGAAAGAACAGATCAAATTGTTGCGTGACCGTATATTTGGTCGTAAATCCGAGCAAACGATTGAGCCCAACACCCCGCAATTGGCCTTGTTCAACGAACCCGAAAGCGAGCCGATGCCAGTCGTCGATGACGCCGAAGAAGAAGTCGTTGCTCCGACTAAGCGCCGTGGCAAACGCAAGCCACTGTCGGCTGATCTGCCGCGTATCGAAGTCATCCACGAACTGCCCGAGTACGAACTGAGCTGTGCCTGCGGTTGCCGCAAGCATGTGATCAACGAAGAAACCAGCGAGCAGCTGGATATCGTGCCGATGCAGATCCGGGTCATCAAACACATCCGCAAAGTCTACGGCTGCCGCGGTTGTGAAACGGCTCCGGTCACCGCTGACAAACCTGCTCAGTTGATCGAAAAGAGCATGGCCAGTCCGAGCGTGCTGGCCATGCTGTTGACCACCAAGTATGTCGATGGCTTGCCGCTGCATCGTTTCGAAACGGTACTAAGTCGACATGGTATAGAAATCCCGCGTCAGACCCTCGCCCGCTGGATTATCCTGTGCGGCGAGCACTTACAACCGTTGCTGAATTTGATGCGCGACCGGTTGCTGGAAAGCCCGGTCATCCACTGCGATGAAACCCGCGTTCAGGTACTGAAAGAACCGGATCGAGACCCGACCAGCCAATCCTGGATGTGGGTGCAAGCCAGTGGACCTCCGGATCGAAAAGTCGTGCTGTTCGACTACACCTCCAGCCGTGCGCAGGACGTGCCGTTGCGCCTGCTGGAAAGTTATCGCGGCTATGTCATGACCGACGATTACGCGGGATATAACGCGTTGGCGTTGCAACCGGGCGTGGAACGTCTGGCGTGCATGGCCCATGCCCGGCGCAAGTTCGTCGACGCGCAAAAAGTGCAGCCCAAGGGCAAGACGGGATGTGCCGATATCGCGCTGACGATGATCAACAAGCTGTACGGCATTGAGCGCGAACTCAAGGATGTCAGCGATGAACAGCGTTTTATTAATCGTCAGGAAAAGAGCCTGCCGATCCTATCCCAGTTGAAAAGCTGGTTGGATAAAACGCAGCCCCAAGTCACGCCCCAAAGTGTGCTGGGTAAGGCCGTTAATTATCTGGCCAGCAACTGGGGCCGGCTGGAGCGCTACGTGGAGGCTGGCTTTTTACCGATTGACAACAACCCGGCAGAGCGCGCAATAAAGCCGTTTGTGATCGGGCGCAAGGCGTGGCTGTTCAGCGATACGCCCAAAGGCGCCACCGCCAGTGCGCAGATCTACAGCTTGGTCGAGACTGCCAAGGTCAACGGCCAAGAACCTTATACGTGGTTACGCCACGTACTGGAGCAGTTACCACATGCGCAGTCGGTGACGGACTAAGAAGCAATGCTGCCGTGGAACTGCTCGCCAGAGATAATACGTTAAACCTGAACTCTATCGTGGGGTGTATGGATCGTATCGTACGCTAGGACCTTTCGACGTCCTTTGGTGTACCGCCAAACCCACCAAACACGTAATAGACTCGGTACGTTTTTAGGGCCTCCCAAGCCCTGTAAAAACAGAGAATCCTACCCCCGGTACAAAAATCGTCCTACCCCTGGTACAGAGCCAAAATGGCTCACATGAAGACAGATAGGGCGGATGTCTGCATTTAAGTGGCATTAAAGTGGCATTTATATGCCACAGAAATAGGGCCGATTTTTTTGTCCCACCTCAAATATCTAGCCTTGGCATTTTTGTACCATTGAAATAGCCAAACTTTGGCATTTTTGTGCCACTGAAATAGCCAGGCTTCGCCATTCTTGTGCCAGCAAAATAGGAAGTGGGCTAATTATGTGCCACAGGTAGAGAAATCGGGAGCATAGCTTCGGGGATCAGATGGCGGCTTTGAATGTGGGGTTCATGGATCGGATACTGCGTGATCGCCTTGCCACTGCTGATCTGCGGCTGTCAGTCCTACTCGACGCCACCGAAGCAGCCAGTGGCGACACAGTGTCCCACCGCAACCGGCGGCGTGGTTCACGGCGGAGCGCGCGCCCAGCTTGACCCAGCGCATGCTCAACGAATTGTCGGCATCACCGATGCCGGCGACCAAGGATTGATCGCACTGGCTGCGTGCCAAGCCTACATACAGGAATTGCAAAAATAGTGATTGTATTGGTTCGGCAGGACGCCGGAAGGTATTTAGATTGGCTGGCCACGTCCATGTTCCGTGGCCCTCCTAGCCTTACACCATCGCCAAGACGACAGTACCCCCCAAGAGCCAGTGCAATAGACGACACTTGGTCAATGCCCATCAAGCTGAAGCTGATGGCCATGTCACTGAACGCACGAATGCGTTAGTGTAAAACTGTTGAACCAACCCCGAACTGATGGCTGAATTCACGTGGCGCTGCAAAGGGAGGTAAGCGAACAGCGTCGTATCTTCCTTTCGAAAACAAAGATGTCAGAACTATTAGTAGCGACCTAGCCTAATTTTTTTTTGCGACGATGTAGATGATGTCACTCGGCAGGAGCCGCAAAATCGGCAAAGCAGTGGCGATCGCGCAATAAATCAAAACCTTGGAGATTGTTCCCAGCTTCCCGGTATAGGAAATTCTGGTGTAAAGACCTTCCAGTCCAAGAGTAGGGAGCGTCCCGGACTTGATTACAGCGAAATTTCTATTTTTCAGTAGGTCCGAAAGATTCTTGCTGTTGAAATAGTGAACGTGTGGCGAGGGCAGACCCTTCTGCCAGAGCCTTTCGAAGAATCCGAACTTACCTATCCGACAGAAAAGCCTGGAAAGCCTGTAAAAAATCCCGTCGCTGCTTGGCAAATTAAGGACTAACAGGCCGCCTTCATTCAAGCGCTCATGACATGCCGTCAGCACGTTGTCGATACTCGGTATGTGCTCAATCACATCATTGAAAACAACCACGTCGAAAGTTTCAGAATGTTCCAGCGCGTCAGGAAAGTAACCTCTACGAACTGGAAGACCTTTTGCGGCGGTAGATTTAAATACCGCCTCGTCAGGCTCAACGCCAAGTACATCAAACTTTTTCATGGCGGTTTCTACAAACCAGCCATGTGCGCAGCCAACATCCACCAGAGTCCCTCCTCTAGGTTTAAGCTTAGAGATGACACCAAGTAACTTATTGAAATTACTTGCCCGAATTTCACGAAGGCCTGTTTCTCTATCAGTCTCATTAATAAGCTCGTGTGACGACGAGTCATTAATTGTCGGCTGAAGATCGCCTTTCTCGTAATAACAAGTTACGCACTCGACGTGCCAGGTTTGGATCCCCGGCGCAAGAATTCCATTGCAGACAGGACAACTGTTGTTCATATGCGCCCCTATAGCACTATCGGCTATCAACTAGTTTTATTTCATCCAAAAAGAATAGCCATTAATCGCATCTTGCTTTTTGTATCCTTCCGTACTTAGAAGATTGATAGCTAAGGAACTTTCATTGTTTGAGCTTAGTACGATTAATGATATTTCTATAGAGTGGAGGGTGGTCCGTACGAGCTCACCGTTTCCGTCGATTTTACCTGTCACAAAATCATACAATATACGCCTTCTCTCGTATTTTTCATCTCCTATAGCTGGCCTCAAAAGATCTAAATATAGCCCTCGAGTACTCACGAGTCGTGGATGCTCTTCAAATCTAGAAATGATACCAGCTATTTCATCTGGTGCGAGCAACATTCCATTCCCTTGATCCATAGCAACGGCTTTCTGGGCAACAAGAAGATCGGAACTTGGAACCTTCCATGCTGCAAAACTTTCAATTTTACCGATGTTGTCCGAGCGAAGTGTATTAAATGGAAGCGAATAAAATGTCAAGCCAAGTACAATTGCAGACAGTGGTGCAAGAAGCAATCGGTAGGGCTTTTGTTTAAATAGCTCGGTTGCAATCATGCAGAAAGATATTGCAGAAAAAACCAAGATTGGGAAAGACCAAACAATGCGCCAATAAACTGGAGGGGTTGTTACGTACCTTGATATGAAGTCGGATAGCCACGGGTTAAGGTAGATCGCAAAAAATATAAAAGGAGGAACAGCTAATCTCCATTTTGTTATCGTATCCTTGGCCAGAACTGGGCCGGCCAAAAGCAGAATTCCTACTAAGTATTGCTGGTGGACTCCAAATACAGAAGTCCATACATCCTTTGCTGTCTCAGTCCCCAAATCCATGACTGGTGATCCCTTGAGTTGCAGGGCAACATTAATCAGATAAGGAAGAGGGATAAATAAAACAGCTAGTGTATAATAGATTTTACTCTTCTCACCTTTTAGCGCCAGCGGAATGTTAGACGCTAACGCTCCAAAGCCTGCAATTGGGCCTGCGAGCATTCCAAAATTAGATAGTCCGATGGCTGCTACTTGACAGCACGCCAGTAAAAACAAATCAGTATTAGTGCCTCGTTTGGAAAAAAAACGCGCCGTAAGGTAGAAAATAGCCGGAACAATTACTGACAAGAAAACAGATTTTCCTTGAAAAAGACGGACGAATGAAAAGTTTGCTGTGCTGCGATGCATCTCTCCGAGCAGTAATGTAAGCAGAAATGTTATGACGCCAGCTAAAATCCAACTTTTAGGGATTAACTCTTTTGTTAAAAGAAAGGTTGCAGCTATGCTTGCAATAACCCATACAGGCAAAAGGTAGATGTAGTAAACGTCCATTGAGGGAACTGAAAATAAGTAAGCAAAAGCGCCAGAAAGTAATTCGAAAGAAGCAAAGCGGTAACTTGGGAATATTAATGGTAACCCAGCATCCCCAAGCATCGGGTCACCTGCAAGAAGGCTGTGCTCTGGATTTGACGATGTAAATGCTGCGATAGCTACATAAAATGAGTCATCCAAGTCATTTCTCGAAACTGCGTAAGAAAGTACGATCGCGGCGATTGCAAGTAGGAGGATTATTAGTGGGGGGGATTTGCTCCGAATCTTAATTGTGTTTAAAGATTTTGATTGTATTTCTGATCCTGGCGAAGCGAGGCTAACTATTAACAATAATACAGCAAGAGTCCAAAATGCTATCCATGACCAGTATAGGGCTGCGGGCAATATAAAAAGCATAGTTATAGCGGAAGGGGGGAGGTATTTATAGTAGGACTTGTATGGCTTGACTGCTGTGGTTGTATCCAGTGAATTCGTTCGATGTGTTTGCGGCAAAAAAATGCATGCTAAAAATAATGGGAAAATTACGAGGGGAGCGAGGACCAGAAGATCTTTTATATTCCAGCCAAGCAAAACGCAAGCTTGCGCCGAGATGGTCCACCCTGCAAACGCGATCAAGAAAGTAGAAATAATTTTTCGTAGCATCATCTCACTGGGATCATTGAAAAGTCTTGGCTGCGGACCTGAGTTGCTTTCTTTTACATCGAGATTAGTGTGATTAACTTCGAAGACTTCATTGGCCATAAGAGATCGTCCAATTAGAAATATTTTCCACAATTGAAAAAGTCTTGTGGGATATAGTGTATGGCGAACAGCATAATTGCACTATAAATTCTGAAAGATAAATTGTGTGCCCAATCATGGCTTGTTTTTTTGATGTATAGATGATTTAGCCTCTAATAGCAATGACGATGCCCACTACGATCATTACTAAACCAATAAAATATTGCGCCTGAAAGCGCTCACCAAAGATAAAATGGCTGCCCAGCGGCACAAAAACGAAGGCCAATGCCATCATTGGGTATACGCGACCAAGTTCAATCTTCTGCAAAACCCAAACCCATGCTACGGATGTGACGCCATAAATAAACATGGCGGCAATGAGTGGTAGAGCCGATTTTACTGAGAATAAAGTCCCGGTTAAAGCAAGTGATGTTGAACTAAGTTTAAATAGTAACTGCCCAATGGCTAAACCCACAACGCAGAAAAAAGCGATAACATAGGCAGTCATTTTACGATCTCTTTTTTATTAACGATGGCATGAAAAGAGAAAAATAAGTTCAGGTCAATTGACGGGATGGGAAGTGGCCACCAAGACTCTTTGGCGTCGGGAAAGTAGTGCCTTAGAATTGCAATAAGATTATGGCATGAGTTAACATGCTCTCTTGCCATAATGTAGTCGTATGCAATTCCCTGAGAAATTGCATTCCGTCGTGGCCCGAAGTGCCTACCAAGTCGCCAAGCAAGACCAGGATCTGTTGGAATCAAAATTGATAGCACGCCTCCGTCTTTCACTACTCTGATCCACTCCTTCAATACAAGGTGTGGTTGGTAGATATGTTCTAGGACATGAGTTGCTATCAGTCTATCAAAAGTGTTGTCTTCATATTTTAATTCGCTGCCTTCTTGACATTCGAATTTCAACTTTCCATTGTGAGTTTTTTCAAGTTTAATCTTCGCAATGTCAATCGTCTTTTGATCCAGGTCGGCAAGGGTGTATTCCTCAAAATTATGATGAACAAAATTAACATGTTCACCAGTGCCAGCGCCGACTTCTAGAACTTTCTTAAAATGCGATTCATCGGTATATGCTTTTTCGACAAGTTTGTGACTTGCACGCATGACTAAGGACTGGAGTGGACTCGAATAATTTGAGTCGTCATAAAGCTCAGAAAACTTTTCCCTGTATTCAATCCACGCTTTATCTTCATTGTGCATTTTGCGCTCCATTATTTTTTCTGGAATTAGGGCTTTTTCTGAGTTTTTGCAGTGGACTGTTTGGAACGGAGCTTATGTCGTACCCCAAAAAGGCCAGTGTAAGCTGTAGTCCGATAATAATGGGCAAAGCTGAAAGCATTACGGTTCCCGCCGATGAAGGCAAACCTGTGCTTACAGAGTTTATCCATTGATAACTGCCGAATATGAGCCCGAACAAAAAGAAGCTCAAGCCAAGCGGAAGTTCTATCGAGGCAAGAGACATGTCTCTCAAGTAATAGTTGTAAAATATCCTTTTGGCAAAATTTCGAGTGTGTTTAATAGAAAACTCGCCAATAATTTTAGATATCTTAAGGTTACTTATCTCTTCGCCATATTTCGCATCCATCGGAATGTCCATAACTACCGCGCGTAATGTGTTCAATCGAAATAGCATGTCAGTTTCGAAAAAATAGCGGTGACTTATTTTGTTAAATGGCAAGCTCTTCGCTACATCTCTGTGGATGGCAGTAAACCCATTGGTTGGATCGAATAAGTTCCAGTATCCAGAAGATAGCTTGGTTATAAAGGATAGAGCGGCATTGCCAAATAAGCGTAACTTGGGCATTGCACGAATTTCTTCGAGATCAAAGAAACGATTTCCCTTGGTGTAGTCAGCTCTACCATCAATGATGGGAAAAATTAGACTAGGTATCAGTCGTGGATCCATCTGGCCGTCACCATCCACTTTGACGATGATGTCCGCGTCTTCATCTATAGCTGCTTGGTATCCCGTCATTACAGCGCCACCAACGCCTTGATTTTCAATATGACGAATCACTAGAAGGCGCTCATCATCGCAGTTGCTTTCTACGAAATCACCTGTTCCATCCGGGCAACAATCGTCAATCACATAAATTAGACTAACTTCTGGGCCGATTGCCTCAATTACGCTTAAAATGTGGTTTCTTACCTTGTAACTAGGAATCACTACTGCGACTTTAGAACTCAAGTACATTCGGACTTACCATAGTGACTTATTTATTTAGTGGCTTCTTTTCGCGCAGAAAAAACTGGTAGTTCAGCGACACGCCCAAGGGGGGGGCACACTGCCAGAGCGCAAATTGATAGCTTTGGTCGAAACTGCCAAAGCCAACGACCAAGAGCACTATACGTGGTTGCGCCACGTACTTGAACACCTACCGCAAGCCACTTCTGTAGAAAGACTTCGAAGCTTTGCTGCCGTGGAACTGCTCGCCAGTGGCCGAAACTATTGCCTTGGCCTGGGAAGACGTCGATTGAAAGGTACGGTGACCTTTCGGCGGTCGAAGGGGCAAGGCGTTCACCGACTGCCACCGGTAAATCTTTGGCCATTGGTTAGATCTGCTTAGGTGTAAAAGGGTTAGGGCAAAATTGGGGCAAGCTCAGGGCCGTGATAGGGCCTGAGCACGCCACATGCAAAGGACGAAATCGTCGAATTTGATGGCCTAGAGCGGACCCCATAGACACCTGATTGGGTTCGAATCCCTATCCACACCCCAACTTAACGTCATGCCCAATGACCGTTCCGACCCACTCCGGACCTTCACCAGTTGGGTGATAAAATGGCGGCTAACCGAGTGGAGGAGACATACAAACGGCTAGCTGAATGAGTGCTCCTCGGTGAAGTCACCGGTCTCGTATGCTTGAGTGAATGGCAGATTGGGGATTGGTTGACGCCATTCATGCTGGAAACGAAACGATCGTCTGCTTTAGTCTGTACCGTAAGAAGCTGTCTAAAAAATGTCATGCGATGTGTTTGACCAGTAGATGAGTCCGAGCGTATCGACCGCGATATGTTGCTTGCGCCCCTTGGTCTTCTTACCAGTGCCCGGTGAGGGGGGAGAATAGGGGCCAACAAATTACCTGATCGGCGCCGCCCTTGCCTTGGCCACCTGAATTCAGTACGCTACGCGACTTGACCAAGGTAAGAAAGCCGTCCCGCGATATAACTAAGGACTCTACTGAATCCTTCTTAGCCAACTGACTGGCACCTTATCTTCCCCATTTGGGCATTTCACCCGCGCTCTTCTGAAACTAATCGGGATTGATTGTGCTATGCCCACTAAACTTGCATAATTAGCTGTTAATAAAAACAGGTGAAGTATCTTGGCAAAGCACCCTCTCCAATATCGTCCAGATATCGATGGCCTGCGAGCCATGGCAATTATACTTGTCATGATTTCTCACGCCTTTCCGAATTTTTTAGTTAATGGATATATTGGCGTTGATATCTTTTTTGTGATATCTGGATATTTGATTACCTCAATTATATTGAAGGAGATTTCGCAAAACAAATTTAGCTTGATTGAGTTTTACATACGTCGCGCCAATAGAATATTCCCGTGCCTTATCATTGTTCTCGCTGGATGTTTGATATTTGGATGGCTGGTATTGTTTCAAAGCGAATATAAGCTGGTTGGGCGAGCTGTTGCGGCCGGTGCGGGCTTTGTGGCAAATATTAACAATTACAGTGAGGGCGGTTATTGGGACGTATCTAATAACGTTAAACCATTGCTCCATTTGTGGTCGCTCGGGGTCGAAGAGCAATTTTATATAGTCTGGCCTGTCATGCTATGGTTGACGTTAACTAATCGTATGAAAAGTATGGCTTTTGTAATTTCCATTGCAATATGTTCATTTGTATGGAGTGTGTATGTTACAAAAGAAAACCAGCCGTCCGCTTACTATCTACCGTTTTCACGATTCTGGGAGTTAATGGCAGGGGGTATGCTGGCACATGCCGAAACGTTTACACGATCGAAAAATATCAGTATATTAGATTTTATTGCGCGCAATAAAATATTCGGTTGGTGCGGTAAAGCAAGATCACAGTTGAATGTTATTCTTGCGAATTTATTTTCTGCTCTTGGGCTTTTTCTCGTTATTTCTGCATTAGTTGTTCAATATCCTTTGAACAGTTTTCCAGGGGGCTATGCGGCACTTCCTGTTTTAGGTGCCGCTTTGTTAATCATAGCCGGGCCTTCTGCATTAATTAATTCGAAACTCTTTTCCAATCGACTGGCGATCTATATCGGGTTAATCAGTTACCCTCTCTATCTATGGCACTGGCCGATAATCGTGTTCAACCACATTATCCATAGCGGCGATGTTTCAAAAAAATCAGTGTTTTTATCATTGGCAATTACATTCGTATTGGCAAGTGCCACCTACCATTTTGTAGAGAAGCCGATCCGGTTGAACGCAAAATGGCATAGCAAGAAGGCAATGGCGCTAACAGCCCTGGTTTTACTGTGTGGCGTTTCAGGATATATAGTAAATGTTAATGATGGATTTGAGTCTAGGTATAAGCGGTATGAGGTGGCCTCCACTACACAATTGGAAACTTCTGTTAAAAAAGAGAAATTTGCCATCCTTGGGGATAGTCAGAGTGGAATGTTTGCCGATGGCATGCAATTGCCCGTCGATAAAGTAAAAGTTTTCTCCACGGCAGGGTGGCCATATCTTGTCGGCACAAGGTTCTTAAAGGTCACAAACAAAGTTCCGAAGCTCACTGACGATGCCATCAGTGAATTATTAGCTGACAAGAATGTGGATGTTGTTGTTATTGCAAATATGTACAATTTGTACACTGACTTCGATGAATTCAATCTTGGTGACAAGTTTTATAGCGCTCCGGCTGTGCCTCATGAAACGTCAAAAGAAGCTTACTATTCTGGCCTGCGAAGAACAGCCCAAATTCTCTCTAATGCCGGGAAGAAGATTATTTATGTAAAATCCATTCCATTCTTGGGCGGGGTAACTTCTGTTTCGGCGTGTTCTGATTATCGCCTTCCAGTTTCTAGAAGAAAACCGAAGTCTTGCCTTGTTACGCGTAATGAGGTTGAAGAATTTCGAAATGGATATGATGAGTCTGTACAAAAGGTATTTCATGATATCCCGAGAGTCTCAATATTTGACCCTGTGCCATACATCTGCGATGAGAAATATTGCCATGTCTCGAAAGATGGGGTATTGATGTATCGAGATACATCGCATCTTAGTCATGAAGGCGCAGCAATTGTTGGATCGGAAATAATTAAAGCTGTTAATGCTGTGCGTGCGGAGAAATACCTATAAGCACGGCATGATTTATCCGCTAGCCATAATCATGGCCTCGGCTATATTTTCTATTTAACACCTCGAATAACCCGGTGTTTTTCTTTACGGACTGATAACGAGACTGCATGACCCAATTACCCTAAATATCACTCCCAACCCGACCCCATCGGGAGCACTCTTGCCCGGTTGCTGCCGCATTGCCGCCCGATACGACACATCGGACCAAAGAACGGTTTGTCCGAGTTGCGTGAATTGCCCTAAGGCAGATTCGGAGTCAGCCAGCAATTTGACCTTCTGCTCATGAGGAGGTCAAACTTCCGCTTCTGGCCCAGAGTGTGTAAAAACGCCTTCGCGAACCCTTGCTATGATTTCTGAGGATTTCATCGCAGGGATCGCCCATGAAGCGCTTTATCCAAGGTGAACATCGAGGCCAATGCACCTTACTTCCCGAGAGCCTCGACGACTACGTCAGCGATACCAATCCGGTGCGTGTAGTCGACGTCTTCGTCGACGAACTCGACCTGGTCAATCTGGGGTTTGAAGGTGCCATTCCAGCCGATACTGGCCGGCCGGCTTACCACCCCGCGATCTTGCTGAAGATCTACATCTACGGCTACCTCAACCGCATCCAGTCGAGCCGACGGCTGGAGCGAGAAGCTCAACGCAACGTCGAGCTGATGTGGTTGACCGGGCGTTTGATGCCGGATTTCAAGACCATCGCCAACTTCCGAAAAGACAACAGCAAGGCCATCCGAGGCGTCTGTCGCCAGTTCGTTGTGCTGTTCCAGCAGTTGGGACCGTTTGGGGGAAATCTGGTCGCCATCGATGGCAGTAAATTCAAAGCAGTCAACAACCGCGACCGCAATTTCACCAGCGCCAAACTGAAGCGGCGAATGGAAGAAATTGAATGTATGCGATCCATAAACCCCACCTACCGTATGGCCGTGGTATGAAGTCAGGTATCCGAGTCGGATCCATGCTCCACTTGAGTTCTTACCCCAAACAATCGGTCGGCTATCTGCCGACCGCGCTCCAGCCCTTCAGCCGTCAACCAAATCGATTTGTTCTTGTTCACCGGATTGCTGATGAAACCATGTTCATGCAATTGGCTCATGGTCTCGAAGTCGAACCCTTTCCAAGCATTGCCGTTATCAAAACTGAAGGTTACCAACAGGGCAAGCACGGCTTCTTCAATCAGTTTATCGTCGTATTCCATGATTGTTGCTCCGCTCGTTCTTTAAACTCACCGTAAACCCTACCAGCCATCAAGATGGACAGCGCGTTTAACTATGCGATACCGGCGAGCAGTTCCAGGGCAGTAAAGCTTCGTAATCCTCAACCGAAGAAGCTGTCGGCAGGCGCTCAAGTGCGTGGCTGCGCCATGCACTTGAGCGCTTGCCACAAGCCTCGAGCGTAGAAGCCTTTGAGGCCCTGCTGCCGTGGAACTGCACGCCGCAAATTCCAAGATAGCCATAGATCCCCACCTTTCAAATGTGGGGTTCATGGAGCGCTTACATTGTTTCCTCCTTGTTGGAATGGGTATTACGATCCGATGATCAGGTTCAACCCGCGATCTGCAATAAATGCAGCATCCGTTCCTTTCCCATCGCGTGCCAGCCCGTAATGGATTTCCGTTGATTTTCCACCGCAAGGCCAAGGGGGAGGTTGGGCGATCGTTAGCTTGACATGTGTGTCGTGCTTTAGAGGAGTGGGGCCGGTCGAGAGCAAGAGGTTCCGTTGAGAGGCAGGATGCTCCATCCAAGGGCTTTTGACTGGCGTCATCCACCTATATCTATTTCAAAATGTTCAACGCTAATGCGAATGTCGTACAATGCATTTATGTAAGATGAATTCCGTCCGAAATGAAGGTGCTGCGAGAGCAGATTGGCAGTTCTTCCGTAGAGGGGCCTACAAGTCAGGAATTTAAACTCTTGTTCATCACAAGGATGTAAAGCGATAGAGGTTGGGGGCATAAATAACAATCTTGAATGCAGGTGACGGTCAGCGAGCGCCATTGTTCTGCTGACGGCAGATTATTCTAAACTTAGATGTAGTATGGGGTGACAGCTTGAAGTACGGATTTTTTTCAGGGGACGGTCTGGCAAGAGATGTACTCTTAAAGTTTTTGGCAGTACTCGCATTTTTATACGCGCTCTTTATTGCGGTATATTATGCCGATCAACCAGTGTTGGAACAGTTTGGTTTTAGACAGACGCAAACGGCGCTGACATCTCTATGGTTCGTTAAGGATGGTTTCAAACTTGCGTACGAAACCCCTGTGAGCGGCGCGCCATGGTCAATACCATTTGAGTTCCCGCTTTATCAGTATCTAGTGGCTGTATTATCGACGCTGTTTGGCTTTGGATTGGATGCGACGGGAAGGGTGGTATCTTTTCTGTTTTTGACGTCTTGCCTGTTACCGGTAAGAGCTATCTGTCGGCAACTGTGTTTGCCGAAGGCTGTTTTCTTTATCTTTGTCGGGCTTCTTTTTTCCAGTCCTATTTACTTGGAGTGGGGTAGAAGTTTCATGATGGAAACGGCAGCGGTTTTCTTTGCTGTTGTTGCAATAAAATATTTTATTGAATTTCTAACGTTGGCAAAAAGAACGAGTGCGTTGCTTTTTGTGTTCTTTATCGCTCTGTCCATTCTGCAGAAGGCGACCACGGGGCTTCCGGTTCTCGCGGTAATGGCGTTGTTGTTTCTGTTTCATGAGGTGAATAATAAAGGTGTAGTCAAGGCTTTTGCCGTTAAAAATGTTTGCCTCGCTTTTGTATTGTTCGGATTGCCTATTGTTATAGGCGCAGGTTGGGCATTTTATACGGATATCGTAAAAGTAAAGAACGAGTTTGGCACATTTATAACCTCAAGTGCTCTGTCTCAGTGGAATTGGGGTACGGTTTCGCAGCGTTTTTCCGAACCGTTGTACGTTGAGGTTATTTGGGGACGACTGTTGAAGACTAATCTGGGTGGTATACTGGGTTTGGCGATAATGCTGGGCGCGATGTTCGTGTCTAAAAACAATAAGCTGAAGTTAGTAGTGGGTGCCTCTATTCTGCTGGGTGTTCTGCCGCTATTCATTTTTACTAATCTTCATTTGATCCACCTGTATTATCAGTCGGCAAACGCAATCTTCCTGATCTTCGCCTTGTCGGTAGCCCTGGTTACTATTTTTGAGTCGGTGCGCTCGACGGGAATGCTGCTTGGTTTGTTTCTGGCTTTGATGGTGAGCAACTATATTGCTTTTAGTGGGGGTTATTATGGTGATATAAAAGCTTCTTTTAATGTGGGCAATACTCAGGAACTAGCCGTTGCATCGGCATTAAAAAATAATGTGAAACCAGGTGAGGCATTTGTTGCGTTCGGGTATGACTGGAGTTCCGCGTTAACCTACTATTCGGAGCGAAAATCGTTCACTGTTCCGAATTGGTTTAAAAACTATAATAATGCGCTCGCTAATCCGGAAAGCTATCTGGGTGGACTGCCGCTTGGCGCTATTGTCGTTTGCCCGGCAGCCCCAAGACCCAAAGGTCGCGACCTATTAGATTTTTCCTTTAGTAACGAAAAATTCAAGCTCATGGAGACGGCTGGTTGCTTCGTAGGCACGCCAGAGCATCTGATCGATCTCAGCATTAAAAAGATTACCTCTAGCTGCGAAGGCTCTCTCGACTACGTAGTGGAACTCGAAAAAATTCCCCAGGCTTTGTCAGTGAGTGGTTGGACAACGGTCTCTGGTGCTAAAGGCGAGCTGGCTGACAATGTTTACATTACGCTGACAGACTCAAAAGGGGCGATTAACTATTACGAAGCTGCGTCCGTTTTAAGACCTGACGTTAGTGCATATTTAAATCAGGCCAATCTTGGACCAGCAGGTTACAGTCGAGTAATTGATGTTAAATCTTTAGCAGGAGATTATTCGGTCGGAGTTGCAAGGATCGTCAATAACGCGCTCGAACTGTGCCAGTTCAAGACAAATGTGAAAATCAACCCTTGAGTTTGCGGTCGTTTTGAGGGCACCTCCTGCCAACTGCTGGCAGGAGGTGCAACACAATGTTTTAGCTTCTGTGGAAGTTGTCGCAACTGCGAATTAAGCTACGGCAACAAGCAAGATTATTTCAGAGATGGCGCGGATGGAACTGTCCGGTTCGCAATTATTGATTGCGATACATTAACGGAAGGACCATCGTTTATGCCCAAGGTAACTTGTGAACACCGGAACAACTACACCTACGGCATGAGCTATTTCCGGTACCAGTGTAGTGACCCCCAGTTTCGGCAGGACGTAATACGCGAGCCCCATGCTGATCAAAAAGGTTTGCAGTACTGCTACCAGATTGACCAGCACAAAGAACATCGCGGATTTATGTACCGATTGTTGGCTATCCGAAAAAACAAAAAGTTTTGAGAGGATAAAGGCGGTAATCATTCCTGTGATGTAAGCCAGAATGACTGCGGTGGAAAAACTCATCCACAGGTTGTATATCACCCTGGAGCCAAAATTTACGGCTGCTGCAGTGCCTCCTGTCAGTAGAAAGGTCAGGAACTGTTTGGACATGAATTGTTGTATCACGAGGTTATATCTCGCGCCATTTTACGACCAAAATCAATACTTTCGGAAATCCCACGATCTTCTGGGTAGTAATAAGAAGTATCAGCAACCCACAGTCCTTCGACTGGAAGAGAAACGGGAGGCAGTTTTTCCAGATAGCCCGGATCACAGATAGGTTGAGCGTATCTGTATCGGCTTGCACGCAGCTCAATAAAGTCGTCATCCTGCAGCGCCGGGTTGATCTTCTTCAAATAGCGCTGGACTTTGTCCAGGAAAGCCTGGTCCGGCTCAGAGAACAATGGGTGCTCTCCAGGTACGTAGAATGGAACATATACAATATGCTGATCCAGTGGACGTAGATTTGAATACTCCACCAAACCAGGAATATCCATCTCAGGATCGTTTGTATTAAGCCAAAAGTTTTCAGTTACAGGCTTCCGCAGTTTAGCGATAACGCAAACGACCGCAATGTTTTTCACGGCTTTGAATTTGGCCAAAATCTCACTTGGCAGGTCTGGCATTACCCGAGGTACGTAGGGCAGTGGAATCGTGCTGATAACCTTATCAAACGCCTCCACGGTGCCGCCCACTTCGAGCCCTTGTACTTTTCCATCGCTAAGTACCACGCGGGTTACCGGTGTTTTCAGCCGGATTTCACCACCATGTGCTTCGATATCGGCTTTCAGTGCATGTAAAAGTGTGTCTGAGCCACCTTCCAGGTAGCCGAGTTTTTCTTTGAACAGACTGTATCGAGAGCGTCCAATCCGGCGGATGCGGCTCCAGATCCAGGCGGCCGAAAGATTGTTGCTGTATTCATAGAATTTGTAGTCGAACAAGCGCTGCCAGAGCACTTCCCAGGCTTCTGAACCAACCCAGCGCTTGATCCATCCGGTGGCCTCGACATTGTCCAGAGGCTTCCAGTCATCGCGTTTGGTGCAGAGAAACGCATGCAACCCGTAGCGCACTTTAGCCACGAGGCTGAGCCCGCGGAATTTCAGCAAGGCTACAGGGTTGCCCCAAGGCTGGAGGCGGTTCTGGTACCAGTAACCCATCTTCGTTTCGACCCAGCGCATTTTGTCCGCCAGGCCCAGTTCAGAAAGAACAGAAAGGAATGCATGGTCGGAAATGCAATGGAAGTGGTAGTAGCGTTCAATGCTTAACCCGGAAAAGTCGAATGAGGCAGTCATGCCCCCTACGCGGTCGTCAGCTTCGAACAGAACCGGGTGGTGACCGTCACGCGCCAGTTGATAAGCAACCGCCAACCCCATAGGGCCTGCGCCCAGTACCGCAATACGCTGGCCCATGGTTAAAACTCCAGAACAAATTTACTGTAATTAGGATCGTTGAATGTTTCATCCACGGCTTTAGCAAACGGAGTGAATGGCACATTGAAAATAGTTGGCCAGTCAATCACCTCAAACTCATCTTTGGCACTGAGTGCGGCCAGTTGTTGAGTGGTAAACGGTGGGTTTTTATCAAATCGGCCCCAGATCCAGATCAATGCATAGAACAAGGCGTATGGGATTTTTACAATAGGGGTATTGACCCGAGTGGCTTTCTTGATCTCACGAATGATATCAATGTAGTCAACTTTTTCGTGGCCGGAAATATTGTAAATACCGTTGTGATTGCGATTTTCCATGCAGTTGATAATCACGTTGCAAAAATCACCCGCATACAACGGCTGGCGCATGTATCGGCCATGTCCAGGGATTGGGAAGGCGGGTACTTTTTTCATGAAACGAGAGAGCCAGCCTAAATGCTTGCGGTCGAACCAGCCAAACATCAGGGTTGGTCGCAGAATGGGGCAGGGAATACCGCTGTCCAGCACCATGCGCTCTTGATCTTTCTTGCTCTTGGTATAGAAGTCGTCCGCAACAGATACTACAACGGAAGAACTGATGTGTATGAGTCTTGGCACATTATTGGTCTTGATGGCTTCAAGGATCAGGCGCGTGGAGTCGACGTTGTTGCGGACAAACTCCTGGTAGTCATTTCCACCGATCTGAGCTTGAAGCATTACGACTACGTCGGCATCAACGAAATGCCGCTGCCATTTACCCGGTTCTGCCAAATCAGCATATTCTACGGTTATGTCAGGTTGTACCTGCTTTAACACTTCGATGTTTTTATGATGCTTATCCAAAACAACGATGTTGGTGTAGCCTTTGGCCTTTAATCTGGCGACGAGGTTCTGCCCAACTAAGCCAGCGCCACCGGGTAGAATAATTTTATTTGTCTGCATTAGATGACCGATTATTTATAGTTACGATATTTTTAAATTGTGGGCAAACTTTTGCTTGGTTAGAATGCTTGAATGTCAAGCTCAATGTTCTGTATTCAAAGATTTGCTCTTTTGAATAAAAAGTTAGGCACGTTTTTAATAATCAGCATGATCACAGCCCAGAATCCCGGTGCATAGAGAACATCCACTTTGCGTTCAATGCCCTTCACAATGCGCAGGCCGACCTGTTCGGGTTTGCTGACCAATGGTCCCGGCAAAGGCAAGCCTTTAGTCATCGGTGTATCAACAAAGCCAGGCTTGATGTCAATCACGTGTACGCCAACCTTAAACATGCGTGCACGCAAGCCTTCACAGAACGTGGAGACAGCTGCTTTGGCCGTGCCGTACAGGTAGTTCGAAGGACGGCCGCGATCTCCCGCCACGGACGAAATGACCGCCAGTGTGCCGCAATGCTGTTGTTCAAAATGATTGGCCAGCAGTGTCAGCAAGGCAATGACTGACGTGCCGTTGTTGGCAAACTCTTTAAGCGCTACCTGTACATCGCCTTCGCAAGCCTTCTGGTCTGGCAGAGTGCCGTGGGCAATCAATGCAATATCTATCTGGCGCAGGGCTGCCAAGCAGCTTTCCAGCATCGAGGGATGGGCCGAGAAATCGACTGCATCCATTGTGTGTACAGTCACGGATTTGGCGCCCTGCGCGATCAGATCGGCACGAGTCTGTTCAAGTTTCTCGGCATTACGGGCAACCAGGAAGAACTCACTTCCTTGTTGGGCCCACAGGCGTGCGCAAGCACTGGCAATGGACGAGGTTGCTCCGACAATCAAAACCTTTTTCATGAAATGACTCGTTTCCAAAAACGGGATATTAGGGACGGATCGCGCAGTGCTTCCAATTGTTCCCAGGCCGGATAGGCTTGGCGGAAGTCGCTGCCGTTCATATGGGCATCTTTTGCGGGATAAAGTCGACCGCCGGCCTGATGCACGATGGCGTCCATGCGTTTGAACAAGGCAGTCAATTCCGCCTTTTGCGGGAAATCCAGTGCGAGTGAAGTGCCCGGCAGCGGGAACGACAACAGTCCCGGTGAGACAGCATCGCCACAACGCTTGAGTACGGCCAGGAATGACCCCTGTCCGGAAGCTGCAATCACGGCCAACAGCTCATTCATGGCCACCTCGGCCGCAGCGTCAGGTATGACGCACTGATACTGTTGAAACCCTTTGCGCCCGTAAATACGGTTCCAGTCGAGGACACGATCCAGCGGATAAAAGAACGGCTCGTAGCTTCCCCATCGACGTGAAGGGGTTGCGGGATGCACGCGCCAATAGGCTTCATTGAACGCGTGCAAAGAGAGGTTGTTGATCAGGGAAAGCGGCGGCGTTACCGGCATCTGTAGTTTTTTACGCTTTTCTACGCTCAGTGAGCCGTAAGATGCATGGTCGCCAACACTGAACACTCCGCGCCCTGTTTTAGCGCCTTGGGCCAGACAGTCGATCCAGGCCACGCTGTATTCATGTTGATGATCCAGCTCAGCGGAGAGTTTGAAGAATTCGGCCAGGCTATCGAAGCGCACTACCGTGCTGTCGATTTGGCTCGATTTTATCGGCATCAACTGGATTTTCGCCCAAGTGATAACCCCGGTCAGGCCAAGCCCCCCGATGGTCGCTGCAAACAGCTCTGGATTCTCTGAAAGGGAGCAGGTCAGCAGATCTTGGCCGTGCCGTAGTAAACCGAAACTGTGAACGTGATTGCCAAATGTTCCGCGAAGGTGGTGGTTTTTGCCGTGGACGTCGTTTGCAATAGCACCGCCCAAAGTAACGAATTGAGTTCCAGGCGTGACGGACAGGAACCATCCTTTGGGGATACTCAATGCCAGAATTTCCGCGAGGGTGACACCCGACTCGGCGAGTACCACTCCGTGCTCCCAATCGACTTCAATAAAACGATCCAAAGTGCGAAGTTGCACGACCTGATCGCTCGTCGCCAGGCAACTATCTCCATAACTGCGTCCATTGCCAAACGGAAGGGTGGTGCCATGGTCGGCAATCACCCTACTCATCAAGTCGGATACTTCGCTACGCCAGCTACAGGTGTGCGCATTTTGAGGGGCGCTCGGGTAGCGTCCCCATGAGTAACGACTGTCAGTCATGCGGCAACCCAGAACACTAAGGCGAACAATGCGCCAACCACCAGACTGATTCGGTCACGAACAGCAAACACCACTGGATCGTCATGCATCTGTCCGCGGTGGGTCAGCATCCATATCCGGGTAATCCAGAAAAGCAGGAGAGGGCAGGCAAGCCAGATTACTTGTGGATGGGCATAGAGCGCATTCGTCGATTGATCATGAATGTATAGAGCTAGCACCATCACCGCCAAATAGCCTGAAGATGCACCAAGCGACGAGATCATTTCCAGGTCATCGGGATAGTAGCCACGGCCTCGGGTTTTTTCGGTGTGTCCCTTTTTGCGCGCCTCGCGTAGCTCTGCGTAGCGTTTGACAAGCGCCAGGCTGAGGAAGATGAACATCGAGAACGCGAGGATCCAGAAGGTCAGGTCCAGGCTGGTAGCGGCGGCACCCGCAATAATCCGCAGGGTATAAAGTATGGCGAGTGAGATGACATCGATCGCCATGTGTCGTTTTAGTGACAATGAGTAAGCCAGTGTCAAAACATAATAAGCAGCCAAGACTCCGGCAAATTCCCAAGGTAAAAGTAATAGTGCGCCGGAAAAAGCAGCAACAAGCAGTCCGGGAAATGCGATAAGCCCCGATTTTATTGAAAGGCGGCCTGCCGCGAATGGTCGATTGCGCTTGGAGATATGGTGGCGATCATCAGCGAGGTCGAGAAGATCATTTAGCAGGTACACGCTTGAGGCGCATAAGCCAAAGAGCAGGAACGCCAGAATGCCTTGCCAGACCAACAGTGGATTGGTTATCTGGTGCGCGGCGAGCACTGGCACAAAGATGAGGGCGTTTTTCATCCACTGGTGTAGACGAAGTGCCTTCATCCAGTGATTCAATCCTGAAGGATTGGATTTAATGACTTGTTTGACATTGCCCAGTGCAGCAGCGCGCCGCTCCACACCGGATTCAGGGTTGACGACATAAGCTTCACGGGCCGATTTCCAAACCGAGATGTCATCGAGCGAGTTGCCAATGTAATCGAACCCTTGCTCCCCATAGAGTTCTACCAGCAACTCCCGCTTTTTATGTGATGACAGATTTCGATCACTGTCAGAGGCTAAAACGCGGTCAAACAGTTTCAGGTGGTCGGCGATACGTTCAGCCAACGAATAGTGGCTGGCAGTCGCCAGAACAACGGTTCGACCTTTTTCACGCTCGCCCTCAATGAGAGCGATCACCTCTGGGTCATAAGGTAGAACGGTCACGTCGAGATTGGTCTCGTTTGCTAACCCTTCCTTCAGGGCGGCCTTGCCTTTGAGCAACCAGGAAAGAGGCTTGAACAGGCTCATCGGCTTATGCCTGACGAAAGCCATTCCGGTTTCCAATAGCAGATCGGAGCGCAGCAAGGTGCCGTCCAGATCGATAACGAGGGGAGGTGCGGAGGGGGTGATATGGACAGTCACAGGAGTTCTTCCCTGAGTACTGGACAGGCAGAACTGTCCCAGCAAAAGTGAATCTAGGAAAACAACAGGCGGCTTTAGTAAACGCTACCAAGATACAAGCGGGCTTTCAGTTGCGCGAAAAGTTAGCATGAACACGGCTTTTTTCATAGCAGTCACTCGTCTCGAACAAGGCTTAAAGCTACTGGCTTCCTAATCTGGAGGGCGCAGTGACGCAGGGAAAAGCGCAGTCGGTGCGATGAAACTCAGACCTTAAATGTGTCGGCCGTCAACTAGCTCGTAGAGGGCCGTTGAAGTGTTAAGGGACTGGCAAGCGAATAGATTCAGAACCTGTGTAGGTTTGGTTTACGTAGATCTACCTTGTTGCCCCCGGGAAATTGTCCATTGCCTGCCGTGCTTGGCGTTGCACAAGACCCACGGGAGGATGCAGATCAGAGATGTGCAAGAGCCGACATATGTTGCGAATACGCGGAAGCATCGGTGACTGGCCGGTGAATTTGATCTCTGGAGATGGACGAGGCTAAATCGAGGAGGTCAACGCCCCGGCTGCCAAACCGCTGAATCAGGATGACGCGCTGCGGCAGATCGCCAAGGACCTGCTGCATAGGGCCGGGCAATTGAGCGGCCCGACTTGCTGGACGGCCGGCAGCGCGACCTCGGGCAAGCGTTTGTTGGTGCGCTTGCACTATTGGAACTCAGCATCAGGCTTCAAAAAGAGGTTTTGAATGTGGGATTCATGAAGCGCTTACGTATCTCCAGCATCGGTTCACCTCGATCAATGCTACCAACTATCGACTCATGCACTGACCGATCTCTGAATTACCTCTTCGCATTTATGTTTGGCGTTGGGCCTGGTTTCCGGGTTCTGATTCAAGGGGGCGGATCAGCTCGGCTTACCCGCTTCGAGGCCGGGTACCTGTGTCTCAGAAGCCGTCCCAAGAGCAGGGGAGGGGCTGGATAAAATCTCGTGAAGCCTTTGAGCCATTTTGTCCCCTTCCGCCGACCACGAGGCTGATGCCGCAAATGCGAAAGCGTTTTTCTTGATCTGTTGTGCCAGTTCAGGCGAACGCAAGACCTTTTCCAGTGCATCCGCTAACGTGTTGACTGTAGGTTCAGCCAACACTGCGATGTCATCGTTGAGTAGCCATTCGGTGTATGCAGCGCGATTACTGACAACCGGCACGCCACAGGCCATGATTTCGAGAGGCAAAAGCGACAGATTTGTGAGCGACAACACAAGCGCAGCATCGCAAGAGCTGTACAGCTCAGCAAGGTGGTCGACATTCTTCAGCCCTGCGTGATCGCAGGTAAACGGGAATGTGTAGTGGTGCACGTCCCATCCCGCCATCACGACTGTCAAATCCGGAATCCGCTGGGAAAGCTCTGCCAGGACCAATACACCAAGGTCAAAAGCCCTTCGTGCTGTCGGTGGTCGCACATAAAAGAAGACTCGCTTGGCAGTCCCTCGATCAGCTGTGGGATGAGGCTTGTACAGCGCTCTGTCATATGAAAAACCAAGTGCAGTCGCCTTCATGTCGAACTGTTGGTTCAGCAGGCTGGATAGCCAGCTTCCTGCTGTAAACCCGTGGAAGCCAAATCGATAGGTTTGCTCTGCCAGCGCGCACTCAGAGCCTGCAGGATAGAACCAAGGTTCGTAATCCTGAACAAAGTAACACTTGTGAGTTTTTGCGTTAATGTTGTTCACTGCATACGCGGTTTGCCATGATGTTGCTATTGATGCCGCGGCGGAGGGGATTGGCGCATTAATGTAATAGACCTCGACATTTTCTACGCCAAACCAATCCTGTATCGTCGATTTTATCTTCGCGACTGATTGGCCACTGTCGTCTTCGACAATAATCACTCGATTGATGAATCCTTGTTTACCAAGGTGTTGCATGAACCTGAAGATATTAAGGTGCCCGCCGGAGCCTTTGCCGATAGGAGGGATATACCAATTGATGGTTTTATCGCCGCTGCTCAAGGCGTTGTCCGGTTGTTGAACGGTTGGTGTGAACTTCAAGAAGCGATAGGCATACATAACATCAGGTTTGGTGAATAGCGAACGGGAGCTTCTGAAGCGGCGTGACAATATATTGAAGAAAGAGGAGAAGCCTTCCTGTCTGATATGTTTCAGTGATTTTTTGACTTGAGCGGCAAGTAGATGAGCATTCACGGTTAACGTTTCACCCGTTTAAGTTTTTTGTCACGGGAACAAAACGCAATCAGTGCCGGACAGTTGAATCCCGTCCGGACTCCCAGCCAGCTGCCTGATACCCGCATAAAGTTGTCGATTGGCATTCTTATCGCTGGCAGTATCAACTTCCAGCCATCATTGGGCAGTTGCTGACGTATCAACTTGAAATCCCGGAGCGTCAGACCGACCCAGCTCCTCAGCAAAACAATAAATCCCTTGGGCAGGTCATAATGAAAGAGATCGTCCAGGGCCATGCTTTCATCAAAACTTCTCTGGAAACGCTCCCAAAGACCGTAGTTGTGAGAGTGATAAACAGCCGCGTCAGAACTGTAGGCCTTCTTGTAACCAGCCTCGATGATGACGCGTGCCCACGCCTGATCTTCGGAGAACTCCACTTCCGGATAAGGATAGTGCTCCCACACCGAACGCCGGATTAGTGCATTGTTATCGGAAAAAAAATAAAGGAACTGCTGGTAACTGGCATCACGCCGGTAGCGCTCCGGGTCCGTCATTTGTGTCACGGGTTGCACTTCAAAGCCCGCGAAATGCTGTACCAGTTCCTCGCGAGTAAAAAGAGAGGCATCGTCGTAGGCGACATGCTTGCCAAACACGCCGGCAATCTGTTCATCAGCCTCGATTTCAGCGACGAGAGTTCGCAACCAAGTATGTGCAACCGGTTGCGCATCCTGAGTGATCATGGCGATGTATTCGCCTTTCGCGCTCTGGATCGCTGCGTTACGCGTACGTCCATGCTGAAAGTCTTTAGGTTCGACCTCAATGATGCGCACCGCTGGATTTCCACGGGCGATGGACAAGGTTTCATCACTCGACCCAGAGTCAATAACAATGACTTCGAAGGGCCATTCTGTCTGCTGCTCCAGAACGGCGCTTAAAACTGACTCAAAGCGGCTTCCACCATTTTTCGTGGGGATGACTACCGACACCTTGACACTGGAGGTGTCCATCATTTGCCTATCGTTCTCTTCATCCAGGCAGCGGTCAGCTTCAACCCGTCATCCAGGCGAACCTTGGGTGTCCAATTCAATTCTCTGACGGCCAATGCGTTGTCCAGCACGCTCACAGGAACGTCGTAAGGTCGGCCTGGAAGGTACTCTTTGGCAATCTTTCCATCGACCACGGTCTCGATTCGCTCGATCAACTCATTAATGCTGACGCCAGTGCCGGAGCTGATGTTGAAGACGCTATAAGGGCCTTCATACTTCAAGGATAAAGCGAAGGCTTCGGCGACATCCGAGACATAGATATAGTCACGGGTCACACTGCCGTCGCCCCAAATCTGGATGGATTCGTTTTTAAGCGCTCGGCTCAGGAATACTCCGACTGCGCCTTGGGCGGTTTCGACACGCTGCCGCTCGCCATAGGGATTGGTGACCCGTAGCACGGTCGCCTTGATGCCGTGAAGGTGTTGGTACATCAGAATGTATTTTTCGATGGCTAGTTTAGTGATGCCATACGAAACCTGAGGATCGGTAGGGTGCGCCTCATCAACCGGCAGATAGGTCGGAGCACCATAAACCGTGCCTCCAGAGGAGATGAACACGATACGCGAGACGTGCTTTTCAACCATTGCGTTCAGCATCTGCAACGTCGCGACCAGGTTGGTCTGGACGTCATAAATCGGATCGTCGTTCGATGTCTTCGGCAGCGTGGTGGAAACCAAGTGCAGAACCACGTCCATTCCGTCAACCGCTTCACTGACGTCATGTTTGCTCATGAGGTCGCCGGTCACCCATTCGACGGACTCGGTCGAGGTGAATTCACGATAGGGTTCTACCCTCGGTCGTTCGAAAATCCGCAGAGAATGACCATCAACCAGCAGGCGGTCGGCAATCGCCGAACCGATAAAACCACCACCACCAAAGATTAATATGTTCATTTTATCTCGTGATATTTTTAACGTTGGTCAATGCAATGTCGTAGCCATTGCTTTGCACGATGATTGGAAACAAGCGCTCCAGCGCATGCAACATGCTGCCGTCATACGGAAGTGGCTCATCGGGATAGTCAGACCAGGACAATTCTAATGCGTCCAACGACCGAAGGCTTTCAGTTCTGGCCCAAAACATGGTTCCTACCGGGAATACGATGTTTTCCGGTAGCGATTTCAAGCCCAGGCGTGTCTGTAGCGCTTCAGCGTACGGGCGATTTTTTCCCCAATCGACAATGTGCGGGTCATCTGCGAATACCATGCCCATGCGTGAATCACTTAGCATTCTGGAGGTAATCACGTCGGCCATGGGGTTTGTTTTACCCAGCAGGTTTTCAAGCAGGAAGTCGTACCAGGCACTACCCACTTCCGGATCGCTCTGATCCTTGCTCTTCTTGGTGTGAAAGTGGCCGACAATTTCATAGTCGCGCAGATGGCGCTTGTCGAATCCGCTCAAGAAAGGACCAATGTCGCGGCCTTTGTTTGGCACCACTTCAATCGCAACCACGGTACCAGGGTATCGGCAGCTTATAGATTCAAGCGCTGTCCTGACCTCTTCGTTCGGTACGCTCAGGAACAAGTCAGGCCGTACTTTGTTGCTCGATAGGCAATCAAGAATTTGCTCGAACAAGTCGGCATAGAACACATGGACGTGCAACGCGATCCGGCCGCCCTCAACATCTCTGTTGATCGGGGAGGTCGGGCTCAGCACTTCATGAACCCATGGGCCGGCGGGTTGGCCTGCGCGCAGATAGCTGGCGAGCGGGTCTTGGCCGATCATATAGGCGCTGGATTGCTCTGCAAACACTGCGGGATGGAAACCGGGAAACAGCCTTCTTTCCTTCACGTTGCTTGCCCATGATCGGCCATGCATTCGTAAGGTATCAAAGTCAGAAATCGTTCTGTGATAACGCGGGATGAAGTCATTTCGGTAGATTGCCGCTTGCTCGATCGTTATGTAGTCGAGTTTTTCCTGCGTTGCCTGAGCAATTGCCTCCACTGCAATTGATTCCAGCCCCTGTATATAAGTCTGCATGGCGAATGTATGCGCCGATGCCTGCTTAAGGGTTTCACCGATTGTTGCAATGGCTGCTTGATCGGCCATCAACGCACCCAGTTTTTCGGCCATGTCCGGGACGTGAAGATAGCGTGCAACACAAGAGTCCCGAAGGCCGCAGTCATCAAGGAAATCTACGATGCCTGTGGTTTTGTCGAAGCAAAGCACCGGTAGGCCCAGGCTCATTGCATCAATGGCTACGTTCGGCAGCGGGTCAAGGCGCGATGTGATCAATACCACCGAGGACTCATCGTAAGCGATATGAATCGCAGATGTTTCAGGAATAAAGGTGATGTGATCTTCCAAGCCTGCACGCAATACCTGATCGTAGAGGTACGCCGAGTATTGAACGTCGCCTTCCGGGTCATAACCTTTGCCAACCCAGACAAAATGCAAGTCTTCCATTTCTCCCCTTTCAAGGAGGCGAGCAGCGCAATCAATGAATAGATCCACGCCTTTACGCAACTGAATCATTCCGGCGCCAAGTACTATTCGCTTATTGCCTGTTTTCAGTTTTCTGAAAATATTTCTGAGTCGTTCCTCCTCTAGAGCTACTATCTTTTCATCCAAGTCAGCGAAGGTCACTTCACAACGACCTTGGGGAAGTATCTCTACTTTGTAATTCGCCAGATTCGGAAAGTCCCTTATGGCGCTCTGATGGATCACCGAGGAAGAAAAGACTGTTCGAGTGGACCAGAACATCGTTTCGAGAAATGCCGACTTGGGACGGGTATAGGCCGAGAATTCGTGAATCAGACTGATCGTCGGAACGAAATTGGCTGCGAGTCCTTGTAGGACTACTCGGGATTCGACGCTATTAATCAACGCAAACTTGATTTTGTGAAGACTGCAAATTTTATCGATCAGCACACGTGCATGACCAGGATTAGAGCGAAGTCCTGTGGAGTCGATAAATACTGCGCCCGAATCCTTGAATTCCGTGGTCAGATCACCACCACCCAATACCATTGCTATAACGTTGTACCGACGTTTAAACATCATGATCAGATTGAGACTGAGGATGGGCGCTCCAGTCCTTGACGCTTCATGACTAACTACGATTACCGTCTCGCGTGACGGATCAAGCTTGATAATGTCAAGGCCACTATTCTTCAGCTCCGGCGAATGACCAACGCGTCCTTCTTTCCGCCCATGAAAAACATAATGGCTAAACGGATCGGTACCCGAATTCTTGATGTCCGGGTACTGGTTAAGGTAAAAAACCGGGTCAAAGTTGAGGTTCTCTCCTTTGACCTTGATATAGGCCCGAGCATAGATTCCTTGAGCCACTCTCAATGCCGATTGTTTTATTGCGCGGCCTTTTTTACGCATCGTTCTGTTCAACTCGTTCATTCAATCGACTGCATTAAAGTTAGTAAGTAACGCCAGTAACGACGGTAGTAGTGACAGTCATTTCTTTGCTTGTGCAGGCCAGAGGTAGCATGCGAGCCAAGATACGATCTTCCACCTCAATCGACAGATGCTGTTCCTTGACGGCTGACTTCCAGCCCAGGATTTCGCTGACCAGAGGCGATAATGTGGCTGGGGAACACCAGAATATGCCATTCACCGGGTAAGGTTGGTGTTTGTACTCGGCTGGCTGCAGTCCAAGGACTTTGGAAAGACTCGCGATCGCTATAGTGTCTTGCGACAGATAGTTGATGTTCGGGTCTGCTGGGAACACCAGCCCTATTGGGGAGTTGCTGTTCCGTTCCGTCACTTTTTCGGCAATCACTTTCAGTGCTGGCAGCTCGCCTCCGATCATGTTTTCAATCAGGTACCGGTGATAGGCGAAATGAGTGGTGAAGTCAGTATCAACGGGTTCTGCCTGCAGGTCGATGTGTCCGATGATGTCGAACTCCTGATAGCGAATATCGACCAGATGAGTCAGCAGCGTGGATAGCCTGCCCCGTTCGCACAACAGTATTTCCAGCGTCAGGTCGCGGTTATTTTTCAGCGCGCTTTGTAAGGCAAGTCGAGTTGCTTCGTCGCTCGCCAGGACAACAACCTTCACGTCGACGCCGGAAACAGCGAGGTAGTCGAGTACATCCAGAAGTTGATCTGGCAGTGCGACGCTGATAAATAGAAGTGCCGTGTGTGCACCTGATTGCAAGGACGTTGCTTCCCACTTCAGGCTTGGAATATTCCAGGGGCCTAGTGGCCGACCGGCCCGAAGGAAATGTGCCAGCGGATCGTGTTGACCTACGGCGTCGGAGTTCAGCTCTTGATAGATACCGGGTTCAAACCCCGGAAACAGCTTGCGACGTAGGACGCCGCGAGACCACGAACGAACGTAGCGTCGGATCGCGGATGCCTCATCTTCCAGCACAACTTTCGCGGGCGAATAGTAGTTGATGTCAACCACCCTGGCCTCTTCGATCGTGCGGGTATCCAGTTTTTCAAATTGACTCGGCTCACTTTGTCGAGCGGCAATGTCCACCAGTTTTTCAACGTAGTCAGACATGTTGAATTCACGTGCGGCGACAATTTTTGCCTGCTCTCCTACCTGCGCTCTCAGGCTGTCGGACGATGCCAGGCGAATGATTTTGTCCGCCATGCTACGGGTATCGAGGTAGGGTGCTATGCAGTCTTCCTCGAGGTCGTTGCGCTTCAGAATGTCAGCGATGCCTGTTGTCCGGTCGAAGCACATGACGGGAAGACCACGGACCATTGCATCAATGGCGACATTGGGCAGGGGATCGAGCCTGGAGCTCAGTAGTAACATGTCGCTCATCGCGTAGACTTCCTCGATCTGCGCAGTCTCGGAAATGATCGAGAACTGCTCAGCGATGCCGCTACGTTGAATCTGATCGTAAAGGTAGACCGAATAGGCAATATCCACTTCGGGATCGTAGTTGTCGCCAATCCAGACGAAACGGCATTTGCTGCCAACAGGGGAATTGAGAACGCGAGTAGCGCACTCGATAAAGATGTCGACACCTTTACGTACCTGTACACGTCCTGCCCCCAGGATAATAATTGTATCGGGGTCCTGATCCAGCGGTCGCATGGCGTGCTGAAGTCGAGATTTTTCAGCGTTAATCTGAGCTGGGTCTTGCACCTCGCCTGGTACGGTGCTTTTGCCCTGTGCCAGGACGGGTAGGGCGCAATCGAGCAGCTGCGGTAACACCTGTGTGGCGCTTCCAAGCGTCACATCCGAGGAAAATACGGTTTGGCTCGCCCACAGCAGCGCGTTTTGAATGGCTGTTCGCGGTCGGGTGTATACCGCGAATTCGTGAATGAGGCTGACAGACGGGATATAGCGATCAGCCAGTGGCTTGAGAACCAGGTTGGACTCAAGGCTATTCACGATCGCAAAATCGACGCGATGATGATCCAGGAACTCGCTGAAAGCCAACGATGCACTGATCGGGTTGCTGCGATCGAGAGGGCCGACGACAACAGCTCCAGCATCGACGAACGAATCAATCAGAGTCCCAGGACCCAATAGCAAGACGACGACGTTGAACCGCTTTATCAGCTGCTGAGCGATATTGAGGCTCAGAATAGGCGCCCCGGTACGAGATGCTTCATGGCTGACGAGCAAGACCGTCTGCTTGCTGTTGTCCAGCGAATCGATCGCGCGGCTCAGGATAACTTTGGGAGGCAATCCGATACGGCCTTCGTGTTGACCGTGCATCAGGAAGTGCTGTTCGGGGTCCATGCCGCAATTTGCAATATCGGGGTACATGGCGAGATAGAAAGCTGAATCGAATCCGCCTTTGTTGCCCAGCGGTACGTCCAGGGATGTAGGTACTTCCACATTGACTGGCGAAGTTGGGTGTGGGGGCAACTGGGCAGAATAAATGCGGCCTTCGCGCAGACCGTTGCCGAGGAAGTGCTCCCTGGCCGAGATCCCAGCAGCTTTTACATCTGGATAGGCGTTCAGATAGAACTGGTCATCGAACTCAATACCATTGGGCAAACGGATGACCGGCTTACCTTTGGTCTTGCCGGCCAGGCGAATCAATCGCCAGGTTCTCGAAATAAAAAAGGTAGCCCAAGCCTCGCTAAGGATATTAACTTGCTCTTTGGATGCCAAGAGATTGGTTTGAGCTGCATGGAGCAAGTGAGCCAGGTGGTTCGCATGGCTCTCGAGCGATTGTTTCTGGGTACCTACCAGAGCAAGCGCAGCCTGATTTTCTTCAAGCGTTTTCTCAAGCGATTGTTTCTGGGCAACTACCAGATCAAGCTCGGCCAGATTCTCTTCAAGTATTTTCTCGAACGATTGCTTCTTGGCCGCTAGCAAATCGAGCGCGGTCTGATTTTCTTCGAATTTTTTCTTGAGCGTATTGTGCCCGTTGGTTTGCTCAGCCAGACTTCCCTCGAGTTTACCTAGCGCGGGGGGCAGGTGATTGATCTGCGTCTGCATTGCCTCTATCTGGCGGTCTCTTGCGACAATTCCCTCATTGGCCGAAATGGTAGCGGCCTCCGATTTCGATACTAATTGCAGCATCGGCAACATGCGCCGTAGTGTCAACATCAACGGGGCAAGTTGTTCGTCGAATTCGACACTGTTGATGTTTAACTGATCAACCGCACATTGGCGCAGCAGTTGATAAGCCGTTACCAGTAGAGGCGGTTCAATATCGCTGGCGAGCAGCTCATCATCATTGTGTTGACCATGCCGCAAGCCTTTGTCCAGAAACTCTTCTGCGTAGGCCTCGAACTTTTCCTGCGTTGGCGCTTTGAGATCCAGCGCTATGGAAATTCGCTGCAACTGCTTGTGAGGGTCATTCAACAGATCGTCGTAACCCACCACCAAGCGTTTTTCTGCCTGCGTATAGGCCACAGCTTGCAACATATGCTCAAGCCAGAGCATGTACGATTTGGTGGGCTCGATCTGGTTGCGTACAGCCAGTGATGCCGCCACATTTAACGGGTTGCGCAAGACAATGGCATAACCCACTTCGAACCCGAGTTCGTTCAACAACTTTTTCCAGAACGGAAGCAATCTTGTTATACGCGGATCCTTCATGCCCCATATCAGGGTTGAAGCGGTCTTTTGCGTGACCAGCGCTTTGGTGGTTTCGTAAATTTGCTGAACTTCGGGGATATCAAAAAGATTGGCATCGATCACGCCCATGCGATCGTGAGCCGAACCAAGAAGTCCAAGAAGTTGATTGTTGATGGCAATGACATCACTGTCTTCCCAGAACCCTGTAGGGTTGTCCGGACCTGCTGGATGAAGTGAATCGCCCAAGGTGACCCCCATCGTGCTGAGGCCACGGGTCAGGGCGCTGGTGCCACTACGATGCATTCCCAGCACGATGATGATTTTCTTGGTAGTCATTGAGTCAGTTGCCTTGAGCAAATTTCAGTGTTGGCACGCAGTGGAAGTCCACAATGCTTGTGGCCAGGCAGCCCGATTCTGCGATGACGCGGAACGCGGCAACATCGAGAGCGCGATGCAAAAAGGTCTCGATTTGATCGGAAATGCCAGTTACACCAGCGTTAAGGAAATACAAACCCGGAGTCAGGTTGCAGGCAAATTCAAACTGAACCTGCACACTAGTGCCCGCTTCAATCAATTCAACTGACTGTCCAACCGAAGGTGCAGAAACGGCTCCCCCCAGTTCTGCTCCGCTCACCGTCTTGATCAGCATGCCAAATCGAACCCGTTCGGCGACGTTGGCAAAATCGACGTTGTAACGATATAAGTAGCTGCGCCCCCGGACCAGGTTGTTAACCCTGACTTTGGATTTTGTATAAATACCGGCATCTCGAATTCGCGCGCCTTTGCCTTCGTATTCGATGGTGCTATGGGGCTTGAGGTCGGGGTCAAAGCTTTCCTCGATGTTGTGTTCGATCGCGAGAGGTTCAGATTCCTCGGATTCCGGGTTCGCGTCTGCAGGGGCCTGCCCCGAGATGATTTGCTCGCGGATAATGGCCCGGCGATCTGCTGCGGCATAGAGCATTTTCTGATAGTTACCGACAACCTGCTTTGGGGCTCCCTCGGTCAACTTATCGCCGCTATCGAGCAAAATGGCACGGTCGCAGAGTTCGACTATGGCACTACCGGCGTGAGACACGAAAAGGATGGTCGCACCTTTCTGGCGGATAGCTTCAATTCGGGAGAAGCATTTGCGCTGGAACAGTTCGTCCCCCACGGATAGCGCTTCATCGACGATGAGGATTTCAGGGTCAGCGTTGATCGCCACCGCAAAAGCCAGGCGTACTGCCATGCCGCTAGAGTACGATTTGACTTGTTGATCTATGAAGTCGCCAATATCGGCAAAGGCTTCGATTTCGGCGAACCGGTCGTCGATTTCCTGGCGGGTCAGACCCAGGATTGTGCCGTTGAGATAAATATTTTCCCGACCTGTGAAGTCTGGATTGAAGCCTGAGCCTAGCTCCAGCAGGGCAGCAATCCGCCCATTTACTTCTACCGAGCCTTCAGTGGCTGTCAGCGTTCCGCATATGATCTGCAGCAAGGTCGATTTGCCGGATCCGTTTTTGCCGATAATGCCAACGGTCTCGCCACGAGATACTTCGAAATTAATGTTCTTGAGTGCCCAGAACTCTCGATAGTATTTGACGTTAGTGTGTTGAAGCCGGTTTTTAAGTGGAGCCAGTAGCAGTTGCTGCAAACGTTGACGAGGGCGCTCGTAGATATGAAAACACTTGCTCAGGTTTTCAACGCGAATGGCCAGCGTCGATGCGGGCATTAGCGCCGCAGACTGATCTACCGCAATAATTTCAGAGGACATCAGCGAAACCCGATCTTGTTTTTTGGAACCACGCATATCCGGCGGCGGCGACAATTACTGATACGATCAAATAAACACCCAATCCCATAAAGTCAGGCATCCTTCCCCAAACCAGAATTTCCCTCATTTGTTCGATGATGAAGGTCAAGGGATTAAGCAAAATAATGGTCTGATACTGCGCTGGCAGAGAATGCAGGGGAAAAAAGACCGGTGATAGAAACAGCATGATCGTCGTGATAATGCCCGTGGTCTGCCCCACGTCCTGAAGGTAGACCCCCAGGGATGCCAATATCCAGGCAAGGCCCAGCGTCAGGACGATCAGGGGAAGCATCACTACCGGGGCCAACAGAATGGTGAGGTGGGGAACGCCTTGAAAGATCGCGTAGGCCAGTATCAGGACGGTCAGGCTGACCAGGCCATGAAACAGCGCAGCTCCAAGCGTAATGATTGGCAGGATTTCCAGGGGGAAAACCACTTTCTTGACATAATTAACGTTGCTTAACACGACGCTCGGAGAGCGGTTGATGACTTCTGCGAACACAGCATGCACGATCAGCCCGGCAAACAGCATGATCGCAAACATGGTTTTGCTCTCCTCGGTACCGGGAGGTGAAATCCCCCAGCGCGATTTGAACACAACGGAAAATACAAACGTATAAACGCTGAGCATCATAAGAGGGTTAAGGAATGACCAGAGCAGCCCCAGTACCGAACCCCGGTAACGGCCAATAACTTCTCGCTTGGTCATCTGGAAAATCAGATGGCGATGTAATATCAAGTTTTTGGAAAGGCCATACAGGCTTGATGTCTTTTGCGGAACACTCATTAAAATATCCAAACGAATGAAAATGATAAGGCAACGGTATCTGTGCAAGGCAATGTCAACATTTTACCCGCGAACGGTTGAACAGCTTCGGGGGCCGCTGGCACATCATCCCGGAGGAGGATATTCATCATTAAATCCTTTTGATCAGAACAGCTAGAGCCAAGCCGAGATTACCCAGAAGGGTTTGTCGATAAAAGCGGCTGACGACCATTAGCTTGATCCTTGTGGTAAGCGGGGCGGTACGAGCCTGCTCAAAACGCATAAGGTTCACTGCGTTTTGCGGGGTCAAGCGAGAAGAGAGGGCAGACAGCGCAGCGATGTTTTTCGTGTTCCATTCACTGAGTGAACCTTCGAACATGCTCTTTAAACGAGCCACGCGGCACTTTATGGATGTATTGGCACCAATGATGTTTTGAGTGTGCTGGCGATAGTCCAGTGTCGGCGCGGGGTCGTAGTAAACGTTCCCGCCACAGCCCGTAACCAGCAGGTACGCCCACCAGTCATGGCATACCAGGGGGGTATCGGAAGGGGTTTCGCTTAGCAAGGAACAGGCCGCTTGGTTTATCAGCATAGTATTGCCGCCCGCAAGGTTTTGCATGAGTGCATTCTCGAAGCTTGGCCGCTTTTTGAATAACGGGGATAAACCAATGATTTCCCCGGTGGTATCGACAACCTGAGTACGACCGCAATAGAGCGATGGGGTCTCGGGAGACTGAAGCTTCAGCCAGTCCAGTGCTTTTTGCAGCTTTGTCGGGTGCCAGCGGTCGTCCTGATCACAAAATGCGTAATATTCGTGATGGCCGCACGCGTGGCCCAGTACGGACAAGAAATTGTTCGAAAAACCCCGCTGAGGCCCCTGGCTGATCAGTAGCCGATCACTGCCCCAGATCTCGCGATAGTGTCGCAAAACTTCAAGCGTTTCATCCGTAGAGCCATCGTCCGATGCATAGACCACCCAGCGCTCGTGGCTTTGAGTCGCGATCGAATCCAGTTGCTCCTTGAGAAAGCTTCCCCCATTGAAAGTACACAGCAAGACAGCCACGCTCCCCGGATTTGTCGTGGGATTGCTCGTGGTGGGTGGATGCTTGGGCACAAGGTTGAACGCTCTTTCCATGGTGGCCAGTAAAGCTCTGATATCGCAGCGAAGCTGGTTAGTTTACCGGGTTTATCAATGTTTTACACTGCGTCGTTACCCATGGCCAAATCCCGCGGATCGTCGAAAAATGAGCTACAGATCCCCTTCCCGCGGCTTAAAGTGTTTTCCCACTGGTCGCGCGCAACAGCGGTACGTTTTGCTGGGAGTCTTTCAACTACGGCGTGTATTTCTATTCGATCTCTCGGCTTGGGTGGGTCCGGACTATGTGCCATCATTCGTGCGGTCGAATTAATTTCGATCTGGAGGTGTCGAACTCTCAATGATTGAGATCCCGTTAATAATCCGAAAATTCAGTTATTTTAAGTCGATGCGTCAGACCTTTAGGATTTCATTACGGTGATGCAACATTTGAGGGGAGGCGGCCGAGGTGAGTGAGGTGTTCATGGATAAAATCAGGATGTATTTGCTTGGTCTTCCCAGGCGGCGAAAACGATTGATCCAGGTTTCCACAGATATTTTTTTGGTCTGGGTTGCCCTGTGGCTCGCGTTTATCGTTCGTCTGGGCATAGACGACATGTACAACCCGCTCAAGATCCATTTATGGCTTTTCGCCTGCGCGCCTGTCATTGCCATCCCGCTATTTATTCGCTTTGGGATGTACCGCGCCGTTATGCGCTATTTCGGCAACGATGCGCTCATTGCCATCATCAAAGCTGTCAGCCTTTCGTCGTTGATCCTGGCACTCGTCGTCTACTGGTACAGCAATCACCAAGCCGTCGTCCCACGCTCCATCATCTTCAACTACTGGTGGCTTAGCCTCGTCATCATCGGCGGTCTGCGCCTGTGCATGCGTCAATACTTCATGGGCGACTGGTTCAATGCCGTCCAACACGTTCCTTTCACCAACCGCGATGATGGCCTCACCAAAGTCGCCGTCTACGGTGCAGGTGTGGCGGGCAATCAGCTTGTAGCAGCATTGCGCATGGGCCGAGTCATGCGTCCCGTGGCGTTTATCGACGATGATCCAAGCATCGCGGATCGTTCGATTGCCGGGTTGCAAGTCTACAAACCCAAACACATCCAACAGATGATCGATGAAACAGGCGCGCAGGAAATCCTCCTGGCGCTGCCGTCATCTACTCGCGCACGACGTAGAGAAATTCTCACAATTCTGGAACGTTTCCCCCTCCACATCCGAAGCGTACCCAACTTCACCGATCTGGCCAGTGGCCGGGTAAAGGTCGAAGACATCCAGGAAGTAGATATCGCGGACCTTCTGGGTCGCGACTCGGTCCCAGCGCAACCGGACCTGCTTGAGCGTTGTATCAAAGGCAAGACAGTGATGGTCACGGGCGCTGGCGGATCGATTGGTGCTGAGCTTAGCCGTCAGATTTTCTCGCTTGAACCGACGACGCTTATTTTGTTTGAACACAGCGAATTCAATCTGTACAGCATTCTCTCTGAACTGGAGCAGCGCGCTTGCCGTAAGTCGATTTCGGTCAAATTGTTGCCAATTCTCGGTTCCATCCGCCACCAGGACAAGCTTCTGGATGTGATGAAGACCTGGAGTGTGGACACCGTCTACCACGCTGCCGCTTACAAGCACGTCCCGATGGTAGAGCACAACATCGCCGAAGGCGTGCTCAAC
>Ga0065714_10064506_pt1 | contig 46335 bp, 41 predicted proteins | sample MisRhiReplicate2_FD_59101 | JGI IMG/M metagenome (GOLD analysis project Ga0065714, IMG submission 59101) | Miscanthus rhizosphere microbial communities from Kellogg Biological Station, MSU, sample Rhizosphere Soil Replicate 2: eDNA_1 v2... | ecosystem: Host-associated > Plants > Roots >...
AAAATGGAAACGACAAAACGAGTAGCAATTCAGGGTATTAAAGCATCTTTCCACGAAGAAGCTGCCTACAAATTCTTTGGTAAAGACATTGAAACTGTTGAATGTAATTCTTTTAAAGAGACCTGCGACAAGCTAGAGAAAAACGATGCCGACTTTGTGGTAATGGCTATCGAAAACTCTATTGCAGGTAGTTTACTACCAAACTACACGCTGATCAGAGATTTTGGTTTCTCGGTTGTGGGCGAAGTTTATTTACCTATCCAGTTGCACTTAATGGCGCTGCCAGGCGTAAAGTTTGAGGATATTAAAGTGGTTACCTCACACCCTATCGCTATCCGTCAGTGTATCGATTTCTTTTACGATTATCCACACATTAAAATTGTAGAGAGCAACGATACCGCTGCCTGTGCAAAACGGATCCAGGAAGAGCAATTAAAAGATACCATGGCCATAGCAAACAGCTTAGCTGCTGAGCTTTACGGCTTAAACATTTTAGAACGCCGTGTAGAATCAAACAAGAAAAATTACACCCGTTTTCTGATCCTTAAAAAAGACAAAACAGACGAAGGAAAAAAAATAAACAAAGCATCAATCTGTTTTCAGGTTGGACACAAAGCAGGCTCTCTGGCAACTGTGTTAAATATTTTCGCAGAACAAGAAGTAAGCTTAACAAAAATACAATCTATGCCTGTTTTGGGTAAAAGAAACGAGTATTACTTTTACGTTGATTTAGAATGGCCAAGTACCGAAAAGTATGATAAGGCCATTAGAAAGGCATTAAAATATACATCGAACTTTAATATCCTGGGAGAGTACCAGAAGAACGATAAAGTATAAAAAGGTCGGGATTCCTAGGTTAGTCCAGAGACAAAATAGCAGAATATCAAAATTTGTAATAAAAAGATAATTAAATATAACTCCGGACTTCCGACTGCGGACTCCGGACTTTTAACACCCCATCATCATGAAACTTAATTTAAACATTCAGCCCTTAAACACCTGGTTAAACGTAAACAACGAACCATTAATCATTTCTGGCCCTTGTAGTGCAGAAACTGAAGAACAATTATTAACTACAGCGCATTTATTGGCTGCTACCGGTAAAGTATCGGTATTGAGAGCTGGTATCTGGAAACCGCGTACCCGTCCGGGAGAATTTGAAGGAATTGGAAGTATTGGTTTAGAATGGTTAAAACGTGCTAAAGCAGAAACAGGTTTACCAACGGCTGTTGAGGTTGCCAATGCAAAACATGTTGAAGAGGCTTTAGCAGCTGGTGTAGATATCCTTTGGATTGGTGCACGTTCTACGGTAAATCCTTTCACCGTGCAAGAAATTGCTGATGCTTTAAAAGGCCATGATGTTCCGGTATTGATCAAAAACCCGGTTAATCCAGATTTACAGTTATGGATTGGTGCAATTGAGCGTATCAATGGTGCAGGTATCACTAAAATCGGTGCTATTCACCGCGGTTTCTCTTCTTTCGAGAAAAGTTCTTTCCGTAACGAACCGATGTGGGAACTTGCGATCCAATTAAAAACTTTATGCCCTGATTTACCGATCATCAACGATCCAAGTCACATTTGCGGTAACCGTGAGTTAATCCCATACATTTCTCAAAAAGCATTAGATTTAGATATGCAAGGCTTAATGATCGAATCTCACGTAGATCCTTCAGTTGCCTGGACAGATGCTAAACAACAGGTTACACCAGCCGCTTTGGCAGAATTGGTTGACCGTTTAACTGTACGTGAACCAGAAGCACCAAACGAAGCCTTCGCTGATAAATTAGCAGATCTCCGTAAATCAATTGATAAAATCGACGATATCTTATTACAGAAATTAGGTGAGCGTATGGCTATTGTTGAGAAAATCGGTGAGTTTAAACGTGATAACCAGGTAACTATTTTACAGGTTAACCGTTGGGATGCCATCATTAAAAAAGGTCATGCTTTTGCAAAAGCTTTAAAACTAGACTTAAACTTTACTGAGAAATTCTTAGAATTAATGCACGGTGAATCAATTCGTAAACAAACTGAAATTATGAACGCTGGTAAAGCTGAAAAAGGCATTGCTGCAGAACAACATACTGAGGTTAAAGCGTAATTAAGATAGAGGGTTTAAAGGTTTAAGGTGTAGGGTAAAACCGAAACCATAAAAAGAAATACCCTATATATGACGTCATTGCGAGGCGCCAAGCAACCTTAAAACGGTAGCCTAGGAACCAAATGACAATATTAAATACTTGTGGTGTCAGATGTTTCCATCTGACACTTACATCTAAGCATAAAACAGAATAAAATGTCTAAAAGTGCCTTAGTTTCTTTTAAAGGAACCAAGAATATTAATACTGAAATCCAATTAACGGGGTCAAAAAGCGAATGTAACAGGGCTTTAATTATTAGCGCTCTAAGCAAAAAATTGGTTAAAGTTGAAAACCTTTCCAATGCTGCAGATACTGTAACCTTAAATGGTATCCTAAACAAGTTGGGAGTTGAAACTAATGAGTTAGGAGCAGACTCCAAACTGAAAACTGCAACCTCCGAACTGGTTGACGTTGGCCCTGCCGGAACCGCTATGCGTTTCTTGTCGGCTTATCTTTCGGCTAAAAACGGTAATTTCTTACTTACCGGAACCGAGCGCATGAAACAACGTCCGATTGGTATTTTAGCAGAAGCTCTAAAAACTATCGGTGCAGATATTTCTTATGCGGAAGCAGAAGGTTTCCCTCCTTTGAATATTGTTGGTCCGTTGGATCAAAAAACTGCCCAGGTAAAGATTAAAGGCGATATCAGCAGTCAATATATTTCGGCCTTGCTTATGATTGCCCCTATCTTACCTCAAGGTTTAACCTTAGAAATTGAAGGTGAGCTTACCTCTAAGCCTTATGTAGATATGACCTTAGATATGCTTGCAGAGGTTGGCATTGAACATAGCTGGAATGGAAATTCAATTCGCATTAAACCGCAGGCTTTTAAACCGGGTACTTTAGTTGTGGAGCCCGACTGGAGCGCAGCATCATATTGGTACAGCATTGCAGCTTTAGCTGATGAAGCAGAAATTAGCTTACCTGCTTTGAAGGAAAAAAGCTTACAAGGCGATAGCCAGATCAAGAATATCATGAAGATTTTTGGTATTGCAACCAGCAAAACCGATAACGGAATCGCCATTAGTAACTTGGGCCTTTCTTTAGATACCAAAGAAGTTTTAGACCTGAAAACCTGTCCGGATTTGGCACAAACTATTATCGTTATTGCGGCGGCTTTAGGTAAGAACATGGCTTTTACAGGCTTAGAAACCTTAAAAATCAAAGAAACAGACCGTATTGCGGCCCTTCAGAACGAATTGGCCAAAATTGGGGTTACTTTAACCGAAGATAATCTGGTGTATACTTTAAATACAGATAACCTTAACTTTCCGGATAAAATTACCATTTCAACCTACGAGGACCACCGTATGGCCATGGCTTTTGCACCGCTTGCATTATTAATTAACGAAGTTGAAATTGAAGAAATGCATGTCGTAGAAAAATCTTATCCTTATTATTGGGAAGATTTGAAGAAAGCTGGGTTTGACATTAGTATCAAGTAAGCGAGAATCAAGTATCAAGACTGGGATTTTAGCCCCATTCTATCATTCAAAAATCAATCATTCACTCATTAAAATATGGCAGGCAACTCATTCGGACAACTTTTTCGTATTACTACTTTTGGCGAATCTCATGGCGTAGCCATTGGGGTAATTATTGATGGCTGTCCGGCGCAATTGGATATTGATATGGATTTCATCCAATCAGAATTAGACAAACGTAAACCTGGTCAATCCAAAATCACCACGCAAAGAAAAGAAAGTGATACCGTTCAGATTTTATCAGGTGTATTTGAAGGAAAAAGTACAGGAACACCAATTGCCTTGCTTATTCCAAACGAAGATCAGCGTTCAAAAGATTATGGTCACAACGTTGACGTTTACCGCCCTAGCCATGCCGATTATGTTTATGATGCGAAATATGGTATCCGCGATCACCGTGGCGGTGGCCGTTCTTCTGCACGCGAAACCGCTGCCCGTGTAGCAGCCGGAGCAATTGCAAAACTGTTTTTAAAGCAACAGGGTATTGAAATTTTCGCACATGTAACTTCGGTAGGAACAATAGATGCCCCTAATTTAGAAAGTCATGATTTATCAGCTTTATTGCAAATTAGAGAGGAAAATATTGTGCGCTGTGCTGATCCGGCAACTGCACACGAAATGATTGAGTTTATCGATTCGGTTAGAAAAGATGGCGATACCGTAGGCGGAAAGATAGGCTGCATAATAAAAGGCTGCCCCGCGGGTTTAGGTGAGCCGGTTTTTGATAAATTGCATGCCGATTTAGGGAAAGCCATGCTCAGCATTAATGCCGTACATGGTTTCGAATATGGCTCTGGCTTTGCCGGAAGTGAATTAAGAGGATCTCAGCACAATGATATCCCTCAGCCAAAAGCTGCTGATTCGAAAGTTTTTAAAACCACAACCAATTATGCCGGAGGTATTTTAGGAGGCATTTCTAACGGAATGGATATTACCTTTAAAGTGGCATTTAAACCTGTAGCAACCATTATGCATAACCAACAAACCATAAATGTAGCTGGCGAAGCTTCGGAAATTAAAGGCAAAGGCCGACATGACCCTTGCGTGGTACCTAGAGCAGTAGTAATTGTTGAGGCTATGGCTGCACTGGTTTTAGCTGATCAGTTTTTAAGAAATAAAGCAAGCGTAATTTAAACATGAAACTTATTACCATTTTACTTTTGTTCATCAGCATAGATGGCTTTGCACAAAGTTACGCTGAACAGATTGCCAAGCACCGTGAATCTTATAAAGAAGATTTTATAAAAGACAATCATTCTCCACTAAAGAAAGATGACCTGCAAAATCTTCACTTTTATGAGGCTAACAGCACCTATAAAGTATTGGCAGAAGTAGAATTGCTAAAGAATGAAAAGGTGTTTAAAATGCCAACCTTTAACGGCAGTAGCAGCGATTATTACCGTTATGCCCATATAAACTTCGTTTTAAACGGAAAAGCGATCCAGATGACGCTTTATCGGAGTGTTTCTTTATCAACTAACCCAGTTTATAAAGATCACCTCTTTTTACCTTTTACTGATGAAACCAACAATAAGGAAACTTATGGCGGTGGCAGGTATATTGATCTGGATGCTAAAGAAATCGTAAATAATCATATCGAAATCGATTTTAATAAAGCCTACAACCCTTACTGCGCCTATAGCGCTGGATACCGTTGCCCTGTACCGCCAGAAGAAAACGATCTACAATTAGCCTTAAAAGCTGGCGAGAAATTATACACCGGAGAAAAGAAACACTAAAAATAAAAGTTAGCTTATGCTTGTCCGTAAAACGATAGCTATTACTGTAGTATATTTAGCTCACTTTTTGTAAGTTTTTGCTTAATAGTCGAGCATATAACGCAAAGGAGCCGTTTTAACATGCGTTTTCACCCGAACCGGAGTTAAAGTGTAGTAGAGAGATCTATGACAATAATCCCCTTTCATTTTTCATTTACAGTACTTAGTCTGAATTTTACAACTGAGCTATTATTATTAATTAAAAGAGTGAAGGGTACTTGGTTGGATTTGCATCATGCATCATTTGGTAAATGGTTTCAATTACATCATCAACGGATGGTTTACTGAAATAATCACCATCTGATCCAAATGGTGGGCGATGCGCTTTAGCAGATAATGTTTTCGGCTGACCATCTAAATGGAAATAACCTTTTTGTTCTTCCAGAACCTTTTGGAGGATATATGCAGATGCACCTCCCGGAACGTCCTCATCTACTATAAGTAATTTATTGGTTTTGGCAAGCGAATTTACACAAACCCGTGTGGTATCGAAAGGCAAAAGGGTTTGCGGATCTATAATTTCTACAGAAATACCCAATAAGCTCAATTCTTCTGCTGCCTCCTGAACAATTCTTAATGAAGAACCATAAGATATTACTGTAATATCAGTTCCTTCTTCTAAAACCTCTGCTTTGCCTAATGGAACAGTAAAATCGCCAACATTACCTGGTAGTTTTTCTTTAAGCCTGTAACCGTTTAAACATTCAATTACTATTGCAGGTTCATCAGCCCTGAAAAGGGTGTTGTACATACCGGCAGCTTGGGTCATATTCCTCGGCACGCATAAATGCATCCCTCTTAAAGCACCTAAAATCATGCTGATTGGCGAGCCAGAATGCCAGATTCCTTCCAACCTATGACCGCGAGTACGTACGATAACCGGCGCTTTCTGAATCCCTTTTGTACGATAAGAGAGTGATGCTAAATCGTCACTAAGTACATTTAATGCAAAAATTAAATAATCAAGATATTGTATTTCGGCAATCGGTTTTAAACCCCTCATGGCCAAGCCAATACCCTGCCCCATAATGGTCATTTCTCTAATTCCGGTATCAGTGATTCTTAATTCACCATATTTGGCCTGTAAACCTGCAAAACCTTGATTTACATCACCAATATTTCCCAGATCTTCTCCAAAAGCAACTAAACGTGGATCGCGGGCAAAGTTTTCATTAAAGCAGGCATTAAGCACTTCTCTACCGTCAACCATTTTCGATTGCTCATCATATATAGCATTAACCACTGCAATCATATCCGGGCTTTCTTTGCCGTCAGTATGCAGTTTAGAATTGTATCGGTCGTGATTAAATTTAGCTTGTTGCTTGTACCAGGCTAAAAGGTCATTACGTTCCGGAGAGCCAAAACTGGCCGATAAACGGATGGCTTTTCGTGCAGCAGCAAATACTTCCCGGCGCTGTGCATCCGCAATCGAAGCTAAATTTGCGGCAATTTTAGCCAGTTCGGGTTGATGTTTGGCTATATCCCTGATTAAATCAACCACCTGCTTTTGTTCTGGTTTAATACTATCCAAAAACTCATTCCAAGCTTCTTTTTGCGCATTACGCACAAAAACCTTTGCATTCTTTTCAACTTCTACAATTTCCTCTTCGGTTGCTACCGCAGATTCGACCATCCAGGCACGCATTTTCTGAATACAATCGTATTCCGTTTCCCAAGATAAACGGTCTTTTGATTTGTACCTTTCGTGCGAACCAGAGGTAGAATGCCCCTGAGGCTGAGTAAGTTCCGTAACGTGAATTAAAACAGGTACATGTTCGTCTCTGCAAACCTTTATTGCTTTTTCATATACCTCGCATAAAGCCGGATAATCCCAGCCTTTTACTTTATAAATTTCATAGCCTGGTTGATCATCATTACGCTGAAAACCTTTTAAAACCTCTGAAATATCTTCTTTCGTAGTCTGATATTTTGCCGGAACTGAAATGCCATAGGCATCATCCCAAATAGAGATGGCCATCGGTATCTGTAAAACACCTGCCGCATTAATGGCTTCAAAAAATACCCCTTCGGAAGTTGATGCATTACCGATGGTACCAAAAGCAACCTCATTTCCATTTACAGAAAAGTGTTTTAAATAATCGAGTTCTTTATTTTGTCTAAATAATTTAGAAGCATAAGCTAAACCTACTAAACGGGCCATCTGCCCACCCGTTGGAGAAATATCTGATGAGCAGTTTTTAATCTGCGTTAAATCGTTCCAGCTGCCATCTTCATTAACAGATTTTGTTGCAAAATGACAGTTCATTTGTCTTCCCCCCGAAAATGGATCAGCGCCCTCGGTTGGATTGGCATAAAGCTGTGCAAAAAATTCTTTAATGGTAGAAATACCTGTCGCAAAGGCAAAAGTTTGATCGCGGTAATAACCTGAGCGCCAATCGCCATTTTTAAAAGCTTTCGCCATAGCCAACTGCGGCACCTCTTTACCATCTCCAAAAATACCAAATTTAGCCTTCCCTGTTAATACTTCTCTACGGCCTAAAATACTGGCCTGCCTACTTTCAAAGGCTATTTTATAGTCATTTATAACGATAGATTTAAAATCGTTAAAGCTGAGTTCGGAAGCATCAATAGCGTTGGTCATCAATTTTTCATTCGGCATAGTAATCAAAGATTGGTTGCGGCAAATATATACAAAATTAAAAGTTTGCCTTTATCCTCTATTGTAAAATTATATATCGATTTGCAAAATATATTTGGAATAGTTTTTGTTTTAATAGGAAAACATTAAATTTGTTTTAGAATTCAAAAAAATAAATCATAGCCACATAACATGAAAAAGATCTTAGTATTATTCGCTTTTGTTTTAGGTTTAGGTGTTGCAGTAAATGCACAAACGAAGCCTGCAGAGTTTAAATTTGAATCGGAAACTCACGATTTCGGTAAAATTGTTTTGAACAAACCAGTAACTTACGATTTCAAATACACCAACGTTGGTGAAGCACCTCTAATTATCACCAAAGCTGAAGCTAGTTGCGGATGTACAGTACCTAAATACACTTCTACTCCGTTAAAAAAAGGTGAAACTGGTGTAATTTCGGTAACATTTAACGCTGCTGCTGGTCCTTCTACTTTTTCGAAAGCAGTAACCATTACTTCAAATGCTAAAACACCAATTAAAGTGCTTTACATCAAAGGTGAAACGGTTGCCGCAGCTTCAAAATAATTTTTTAAACGATAATATTTAAAAAGTCCCGATTTTCATCGGGACTTTTTTATTTTTGTGCCATGCCAAAAATTTCACAAAAAGGTGTGCAGATGCCTGCATCACCAATCAGAAAGTTAACCCCATTTGCAGATCAAGCTAAAAAAGATGGTAAAAAAGTTTTCCATTTAAATATTGGTCAGCCAGATATAGAAACACCAGAAGGAATGTTAAACGCCATCAAAAACATTGATTTTAATGTTTGGGCCTATACACCATCAGAAGGTACCCTTGCATATCGTTTAAAACTGACCGAATACTATAATAAACTTGGCTACAATATTACACCAGAAAATATATTGGTAACAGTTGGTGGCTCCGAAGCCATCACCATTGCCATGCAAACCTGCGTGAATGAGGGTGATGAAATTATCATTCCAGAACCTTTTTACGCCAATTACAATGGTTTTGCCTGCATGAGCAATGTGGTTGTAAAACCAATTCTTTCTTACATTGAAAATGGCTTTGCGTTACCACCGATTGCCGAATTCGAAAAATTGATTACTGAAAAAACCAAAGCGATTATTATCTGTAACCCTAATAATCCTACTGGTTATTTATATTCAAGAGCAGAATTAGAGGCTTTAAAAACACTTTGTGTTAAATACGATTTATTTTTATTCTCTGACGAAGCTTATCGCGAATTCTGTTATGATGGAAGGGAATTTATCTCACCCATGCATTTAGATGGTTTAGATGAAAATGTGGTTATTATGGATACTGTTTCTAAACGTTACAGCGCTTGCGGTGCTCGTTTAGGCTGTTTGATTACCAAAAACAAAGAAGTTATTTCTTCAGGATTAAAATTTGCACAGGCAAGATTAAGTCCTGGTATGGTTGAACAGATTGCTGGTGCAGCAGCCGTAGATACGCCAGATAGTTATTTTGAAAAAGTAAATTCCGAGTATACTTTACGCCGTAATACTTTGGTTGGTCGGTTAAATAATATTGAAGGCGTTTTCTGTCCTAATCCGGGTGGAGCATTTTATGTAGTAGCAAAATTTCCTATCGATGATGCTGATAAGTTCTGTCAGTGGATTTTAGAGGATTTTAACCATAATAACCAAACGGTAATGATGGCCCCTGCAACTGGCTTCTACTCTACCCCTGGTTCTGGTAAAAACGAGGTTCGTATGGCATACGTATTAAATACCGATGATTTAAATGCAGCTATGGACTGTTTGGAAGTAGCATTGAAGCAATATCCGGGAAGAGTGGACTAAAATATAATTGTTTAAACCGATTAGTTGTTGAGCAGCGCTTCAATTTTAAACAATTAATCGGTTTAAACATTTTAGTAAATGCTGATTTATGACGGCTAGCAAAACAATAAGCGAAATGCAATGGTTCTGAAATCATGACAGCATTTAACATTGAAATAGACCATAACGATCAAGCGATCATCCTAACCGTTATCCCAAAAGCTGATTATTTTAAGATTGTTTATTTAGGAGGTATTTTAGGAGCAATAAAAAAACAGGAATCTGACTGGATCTTACTCAAAGCAGAAGAGATCGATCCTGAAGGACGCGCACTTGATTATACATTGACAAGAAACAATCACCTTTCCCTCGGTGTGGCCGAGATCAACCAGATCTCTGGTGCAATAGAAAACCAACTGCAGTAGTTAGAATAATATAAGGCAAATGCTCTCAAAAAAAATTGAGTTATTGACACCAATTTTTACTCTTCCATTCTTTATTTAACTAAAATGTCTTGTTTAAAAGCATTGGCATTTTAGCATAAATCACATTGCCTGCCTGCTTTATCAACCTTACGGCCATGGGCAACATTTTCCTTATAATATTATTTTTTGTATGGAAAATCCTCTATATCCGGACTGATCTAAATAAATAGCTTCAAATAATTGACCTCTGTTATATAATTTGCTGTATCATCCATAAAAAGCATCCCGTTGCTCATCATATGAATATTATTAAATAGTCTTGCCTGCTACAAGCAAAAAGCTGCTAAAATTATGTTTTACCACGTTAACGGTCCGTTTTACCACGTAAATACGAAAAAAGCAAATAAAATGCCTAGAATTAAGCAAAGCGGCTACCAAGCAAATGATATATGAACTTATTAGCTTCAGGGAATTGATATTAGATGCCATTAAAGCTGGGGCTGCATATCAGTGGTCCGGTAAGGAACTGCAAAATGAAATTTTAAAAGAAAGTAAACGAATAGTCAGTTCCATTCAGCATAAAATTATACAAATTGAGCCTGGTAGATCAAAGGCCTACATAAGACAACATCAGAGAGGTTTAATGCAATTAATGGATGAGTTAGCAGCCATGGTGGATGAGGATACTCCTAACGCTTATCAAAAAAACAAAAATGAAGGAATTAATGGCATAGTAACTCTACTCAACCAAATGGTTTTGGATTTTCAACAGTATCTACCATATTATTTTGACTATGGTTGCCCTGTTTCTTTAGCAACCCAGAAACAACTGTTATTAAATATAGCAGAAAATTCCGGTCAGATCCTGAAAAACCTCGAGGAACTGCATGCCGATAATGAAACCATCACCTCCTTTAACCATATCTTCGAGCACCTTAATAGCGGCCTGGGCCGTTTCACTTTCGAACAGGCTATATATCTACATGATTTTTTTGGATCACTTAAAATAACATTAAATAAATTAGCACCTCCTTTAGATATGCCAGGGATTATCCTTCTGCTCGTCTCCTTAAATTTTAATCACCCATCTTTTTATCATTCCTGCTGCAGCCATTTTAATCATGAACTTCAAAAATGCGAAAGCATTGGCGAACAATATAGATTAATTCATTTCTTTAAAAAGCTCATTGCGCAGGTTTTTAAAACCATAAATATACCATATAATAGAAATTTACCCAATATTGACGAATCATTACTAAGGTATATTGAAAGTGAAATCAGCTACCTCAAATCAATAGATACCATAGCCGAAGACCTGAGTAGTGGTGGTATTTTAGACAGAAATTTTAAAGTAAACTTCACTGTAAAACAGCTGGCTATATTCATCCACCTACAAGTTGAGGCGGGAATCATCACCACCCAAAGCCCTAAAGCATTGCATCAATATGTTACGAAACATTATAGTACTGCAGAAAAAGATATCATATCAGAAAAAAGCTTTAAAAATGCATACTATGGAAATGTTGAAAACGATGTTCGAAAAGTAATCGAAAAAATTGTCACCATGTTGGGTATTGCGCAAGACAAGTGCTAACCAAGCAGATTTAATAATTCTTTTCTATATAAAAAATCTACAAATTCAAGATACCAGTGTTCTGAATAGTCATCAAGCGTAGATAACTTTTTCTGTTTTACTCTAATAATATCCTGAAGGGTAAAAAAACCCATTAATTTACTTCTAAGCTTAAAATTTTCAGATAGTGGAAGTTCTGCGATTGGCAGATTGAGAAGAAAATAATTCGACTGGGATGAGCTGTCCATAAAAAACGTGGGTTGACCTGATATCTGTTTTAGGGGCACCGCAAATGCCCAGACACAAGATAAACAGGCACCCACGCATAGCGTAGGCAACCATCTATTTTTTCCTGTGTCTTTTGAAGTTTTGCGGTTTTCTAAAACAGTAAAATAGCTATTGCTCACGCCTTACGTTGAAATGGAATTACAGCAGAAGCCCACTCTTATTTTGGAAAGCTAAAGATAGCAATTCCGCTATAAGAAATGGGATAAAATCTGCTGTCCTGCTCCAACGGCGTGAGATTTGAGGTTGCAAGACTCTTAATTTTACCTTTTATTGGTTTTTATTTTTTTGTTACGTAAATGTAAATAAAAAAAATACAAATGTCAAGTAATTACATGACGTTTTTAAATAAAATATAAAAGACATTGCTAATTATATTTTTATTAGCAATGAAATGATTAGTGAGAAAGAAAAAATAATTCTAAAAAGATTCGGTCAGCATTTAAAATCTTTAAAAGAGAAACAGGAACTTTCTTATCGTGAATTTTACAAGAGAAGTGGAGTTAATACAGGAGATATTATTAAATATGAAAATGGAGAAACCAGTCCAAGTTTTATTACAATAATGAGATTGGCTATAGGTTTAAAAATCCATCCAACAGCACTTCTTGATTTTAATTTTGGAATAGACTTTAGCGCTGGGCTGGAATAGCACAACATTATGGGCAATTGAAAGGCGATCGTTATGCTGATCCGATAGCTATTGGTATTTACAAGTAGAAATTACTATTTCAATAATCTTGCAGATATTGCATAATAAGCGTTTTTTCTGCTATAAACAAATGCTTACTCCGAAAAAAATATTTTACACACAAATTTTCAATCACATTTAACATAACTTATTTTTCAATACCCAGCGGCTGCGCCCGTTTTAATGGTGCTATTGAGGGCTATATATTTCTTTCTGAACTGTCGGTATAAGACCGTAGTGATACATGGATAAAGGATAGAAAATATCAAAATTTTTGTCATGATGTTTCCGCTAAAATCATAAGCGTCTGCCCATAAACTAATAATAAACGCCGTGAGCAGTAAGATCGGCAGACCGGAAAAGCTAAACCACGAAAGAATGGAACTATCCCTTATCTTACTGATAAAGTTCAAAAAAACGGTAAAAGAGCATATTACAACTGCTACAAGGTAAATTAATGAAAGCCCTAAATTTAAAATGATGTCTAAAATATACAGGATATTTGCTAGTAGCCCTTCGCCAGTAGCAGTTATATTCATAATGGTAATTCTGTAGGCAAAATATAAAATGAAACCTATCAATAAATCCATTAGCCAGTATTTTAAAATAATTTTATTCATTGTTAATGTTAACCGGTTTGCCGGATTAGTCAATTAAAAGCTTTATAAAAAAAATCTGGTCTAAAAGTGCAGCATCAATCAAATGCTACCAGCTTATCCCCAGGAAGATCGTACTCATAAATCCGGTCATTCTCTTCTCCAACGTAAAGCCATTGAACGATATTACTGCCATTTGGTCCTGCCGGCGCAATACCAATTACGTTATAATTTCGACCATTCCTTTCTCTCGACTCGACGGAATAAGTCAATTCCTCGTCGGGAGACCACGTATATCTTAATTTTTTGCCATATTCATTTCTGAACGCAGTTACCGGACCGTCACCTGTTTTTTTTATGGAAATTATTAACTGTGCCGGCATTTCAGCATCATTATCTCCAGGTATGATAATCGTACCATCCTTCCAGGTAACTTGTATCTGGTCTCCGCGATTTAGGTTTCTGGTGGAGTCGGTTTCATTGATAAAACTAGATGTACTACCATCCTTGCTCGCTAACAGTTGAAAATAATCACCGTCATCAACATATTTTACAAAAGTCATCCGGGCAACATGCTCACGCTTGTTATTTTGTTTGGCAACAGGTTTTTCGGAAGCAGTACCTGGCTTCTGTTTCTCAGCTGTTTTTGAATGGCAGGCCGACAGCCCGCATAACACCATAATGATGATTGCATTTAGTTTATTCATTCGGTGAATTTATTATCTCATCTTCCGTATTTAAATTATTATGAAGCCGGATATCCTATTTCAAAGGGAAAACCATAGGTGTACCTTGGCAACCATTACCATGTATGCCATTCCGCTGCTATCCCTACCTTTGCCCATCCTGCTCCCTTAAAATGCTTTGCATACAAAAACACCAATATTAATCAAAAAAACAATCAATTGCTGCAAATGCACTGATTAGCTGCCAATTTTTTTTTATTTTTCCCTCCACAGAAAAAAATAATTTCATTTTTTCAAGTATGATTAATCTCCTTAATCCTAATGACCTATCCGCTTTTTAACTACCTGATAATCTTTAAATTTTAAGATAAAAACCTTAAAAACAAAATAGTTACTCCTCATTATTCCTGTGTAAAAAGCCCCTTAGCATACCTTTTAAAGCAAAAAAAATAAAATTATTTTTGATAGTGATATTTATATTTCTATATTTGCAACCTCAAAAGAATACAACACATGTATTAATTTGCGAAAGTAGCTCAGTTGGTAGAGCACGACCTTGCCAAGGTCGGGGTCGCGAGTTCGAATCTCGTCTTTCGCTCCAAATGCCTTCCTAACCGAAGGCATTTATTTTAAAGTTAACCTAACGATGGATTTCGGAACAGGCTAATGCTCGGGTGGTGGAACTGGTAGACACGCAGGACTTAAAATCCTGTGCTTTCAAAGGCGTGCGGGTTCGATTCCCGCCCCGAGTACACAATGTAAAGATAGTGTTCTAAAAGTATAGCGTCATACTTTACATGCAGAGTAAAAAAACTTGATGTACATAAGTTATAAAATCAGGTTTGATTCTGTTTTAGGCACATTAAAGATTACAAAGACTATCAAAAGCCTGCAAATTAATAATTTGCAGGCTTTTTTGTTTTTACCCACAACTAACTTTCACAAATAATTTCCAAATTAATTAGCTTCAACTTAGGCTTATAACTTTATGGACATCCAACACCAAAACTTTAACGGTTTTTCGAGAATAGTGGCCATTGATAGTCACAGATCGCCATTACTAATAATGTATTCACTTATAAATACACCAAATGCCAAATAGGCAAAGAAATAATAGCATCGCAGCATTTTTCGTTCTTCGAAAACATAGTTCTTAAAGCATCACAAATAGCAATGGGAGTAATAACTATTGCTGGAACAGTCAAATATCTCGGAGGCTTGAAATCAATATATTTTTTTTTAATCATATAATTTTAGCTTGTCTTCACTCCTTATATTCCTAATTACCGGGCTATGGTGCAACGACTGGATGTTCCTCTGATTTGACGCGGCTATAAACAATTCCAATATCTACGTCTTTCAATCGTATTACCCGGTTGTTTTTATCATAAATAATTTTCAAGGCCATTACTTTGCGATCCCTCTCTTTAAATATGACGACACCATTTGAAATTTCTACATCATAATAATCAACCTTCGTGATCAGTTTTGGAATTTTCCGTTCTGAATTTTCCAATCCCATTTTTGACTTTTTAAGGGTTACTTCCTGTTCGCTGTAATAACCGTTTACTTCTGTTTTTTCATAGGTAAGCTTTATCACTTTTTTAAAAACAGTACCCGTTTTAAGCGTAGTATCTGCATTAATTCCCCACTCAAACAAAATGGGGGACGAATATGGCTGAAGTGTAAATGGTTTCTCCGAAAATTCTATTAAACTTTCTTTCGGAGGAGGGGGCGGTTCAGCCCTTGACTTTTTCTTTTGGCTGAAACTATTGAAATGCAAGACTATTAAAGCTGTAAACAAGAACAAATATTTCATAAGCTATTTTACGCTATTGGTTAAGTAAGCACAAATGTCGATGATTTAAAATAAATTTTCATCTGTCCATACAAAGAGATCTATTAAACAATTAGTTGGCTAGAAATTATAATTCTTAAATTAGTCAGTTTACTAAGGATGTAAAAAAGCGCCCCACATAAAAACATCTTTGATCCGTAAATGCCCGTTTATGTGGTGCAAAATGGACGAGGCGCTGTGACGATGTTATCTATTACAGTCAAAAATGCCGACGTTCAAAAAGCTTAAGGAACTGGAATAAATTCAATCTTACCTTAAGCGCACAAACATTTGTGCCTCACCATTGTTTCAGTTATTTAAAATTAACTTAATGACAACAAAATACAGGAATACGCTTTTGTTCGCGACATTAGCGATCATAGCAGCGGCCTATGCAAGCTGTAAAGTTACAATCCCAAATGGTGCATCAGCAGTTAAGCCATTTAAGAAGGATAAATACCTGGGGACCTGGTACGAAATTGCTAGGATGGATTTCAAGTTCGAAAAAAACCTGAAAAATGTAACCGCTACCTATTCAAAAAATGATGACGGGTCTATTAAGGTCGACAATATGGGATATGATACGGTAAAAAACAAATGGAAACAAAGCATTGGAAAAGCGAAATTTGTGAAAGGCAATGATGAAGCGAGGTTAAAAGTCTCATTTTTCGGTCCTTTCTACGCCGGGTACAATGTAATTGAAATCGACGACGACTACCAATACGCCCTGGTAGCCGGAAATAACCTGGATTATCTTTGGATATTGTCCCGGACAAAATACATTCCAGACGCAGTGAAGGCGGATTACTTAAGAAAAGCAAATGATCTCGGGTATCAAACAAAGGACTTGGTTTGGACAGCGCAGGATAAAGAATAACGGCAAATAAGCTTGGATAATGTTATGGCAGATTTCAAAAATCGGGCTTCATTTTGATCTGATAACTATCGAATGGAGCGCAGTCCAGAACTTTCGGCAGAATTGAAATCAATTACACGTCATACATTGATTTTTATGCACTAAACTATACGTTAGGATGATCATTCTATTTATGATTACAGCCTCTTGTTGTAATAAATTAAGTGGTTACGTAATCGAATGCTTTAAATTTCCGAAAAACATTTGCGGCACAGCCCAGTAAACCTGCTTTATTGCCCAATTTTGCCGGAACAACCAATGCATTGGCTGACGCCACCGGAACGGCTAAGGTTTTGATTCTGCGTTCTATTTCTCTGGTGTAAAAGGCACCAGCTTCGCTTATCCCCCCCCCAATCACAATTTTTTCGGGACTAAAGATGTTGATAAAACTGGTGATACCTGTTGCCAGGTAATCGAAATGCTGCTCCATAGCTTTAATGGCATACTCTTCACCAGCCAGGTATTTCTCTATAATGTAACGGCCATCAACTTCATGTGTTTCGGGTATGCCAGGATGAATAAACTTATAGTGTTTTAATAATGCAGTTACTGAAGCATAAGCTTCCAAACATCCTTTTATGCCACACACACAGGCTAAACCATTATGCTGTATAATAATATGGCCCAATTCTGTTCCCCTACTTCTAAATCCGCCATACAGTTTATTATCAATCATAACGGCTCCCCCAATTCCTGTACCAATGGTAAGAAAAACCACATCACTACAATCTTTTGCAGCACCGTAGCACATTTCACCCAGTCCCATCAAATTGGTATCGTTATCCATAACAATGTTATAACGGGTTACATCCTGCAGGATTTCGCCTAAGGCCAGTTGTTTAAATCCAGGCAGATTGTCGGCACCGGCAATAATTCTATTATTGTAGATCGTTCCCGGAAACCCTATTCCCACACCTAAAATAGGATGTTTCACTTTTGCTGCGCAGGTTTGAATCGCCTCCACTATAAGTGCGATAATTGCACCCTGAGTTTTTGCTTTTTTTAGCGGAATCAGCGTGGAGTACAAAATTTCACCTTGCTGGTTTACTACACCGCATTTGAGCGAAGAGCCGCCAACATCAATCCCAATGGCATAAGATTGTTCAAGATTGGTGTGGTTTAAAGTTATCATTTGTTTGAGTTTTTTAATTAGTTGTTTATGCTCTTACTGCATTCTGTGCTATTTTGATCAGCATTTCTACATTTCTGTTATCAGTCAGCAGCATATTCTTGCTTATTAATCCAGGCTAAAAATAAAATGTCCATGCATGGTTTTAGGTTTCCGCCTAAAATATTTTAACATCGATTAATGCTTACCTCAATATTATCCATAAAACACAATTTTATTCCAAATATACTAAGCAAGCAATAAAAATGATGTTTTAATCAGATTCAAAATATGGTTATAGGAAAAGTATTTCTCTTCGAATGCCATTAATTCCATAATGATAAACAAATATCAAATATTCAAACTTTAACGCAATGAAAAAAGCTTTTTATGTAATCGGACTGGAGAAGAAATTCTTATTACAGGTCTGGAAATAAAAAAGGCCTTCTTTACCATTAAAGAAGGCCTTTCACAAGCAAATTAAGCTAATTTAGCTTAAAATAATCTGGTAATTCACATTTACTCTTTTCGGATAATTGCTTTCTTCTTTATTTAAAGAAACAAATGCCGCATTGCCATGAACTTCATTTTTCAATGCATGTTCGTAATGCGATTGGATAGTTTCCTGATAATCGTGCTGAAGGCTTTTTGCGGTTTCGGCTAAAAGATTTCTATCATTCAGGTTTTCTGGCAATAGTGTGATATCACAGTTTCCGTCACTGATTTCTTTGACTAAATATTTCATTTTTGTTAAATGTTCGGTTTCCTGTTTTATAAATAAGATTTCAAGAACGGTCAAAAATATGGTAAGTCTTTATTTTGTATGTAATCTAAAAGTTAATTTTTTACTTAAAATGATGTATTAATTTTAATGCAAGCGACATTATTAATTGCCAAACCATTTATTTCACTGCGATTGGAATTACGAATCTGCTCATTTTTTTTCGACCGGATTACTGGCCCGCTTAAAACTGACCACTATGTTTTCGTCAAAATAGATCGAAACCTTTTAGCTTTGCTCTTGTTAATCAATCAGAAGTTATTTATTTACAATATGTTAATACAATCACAATAACTTGATGGAGAATGAGAAAATGAAAAAAATATTAGTGGTTGATGATAATCAGGAAATACTGGAGGTTATAGAATTAATTTTAAGACTGGAAGGCTATCAGGTAAACGGATTAATGGATGCAAGTTATTTTAGGCAGCGGATTTGTGAATTTAAACCCGATTTAATTTTACTGGATGTGATGCTAGGCGCCCTGGATGGCCGTGATCTTTGTAATCTACTGAAATCAGATCAGTTAACCCTGCACATTCCGATAATTATGATTTCGGCCAGCCATAACTTAAGCGATATGCAAGACATTATTTGTTACCCTAATGATTTCATCGCTAAACCATTCGATATCGAAAACCTTATTAATAAAGTAAGTACACAGCTTGCTGCCTAAACGATCTTTAAGGCTTTTCGTTAAAATAGTTACTTAAGAATACACTCTGAAACTTAATCGCGTTGGCCCAATAATCCCAGTTATGTACGCCAGGCCTCGTGCTAAAATCGTGGGGAATATTGTTGTACGAGAGCTCATCATGCAGACGTACATTCATTTTATAGAAAAAATCTTCAGTACCACATTCAATGGCGATAGCAAGTGATCCGGGTTTAATGCGGTAGATCATATCAATCACACTGTTCTGTTTCCAACGCTCCGGAAATTCATCCTGCGAACCCAATCTTTTGGAGATATTCCATCCGTTTGGGAAAGGTTTAATATCTACACCACCACTCATACTGCCTACGGCTCCATATACATCCTGGTGTTTAATAGCCAGGTAAAGTGCACCATGTCCTCCCATACTTAACCCCGTAACGGCCCGGCCCTTTTTTTCGGCAATGGTTTTATAATGTTCGTCAATATAACTCACCAATTCTTTAGCCACATAGGTTTCGTATTTCCATTCAGGGTCTACCGGACTATCAAAATACCAGCTGGTTACATTCCCATCCGGACATACAATGATAAACTGGTACTGATCGACCAGATTTTTAATCCCCGGTACTTTTTTGACCCATTCTGCATAGTTACCACCAGCTCCATGGAGCAGATAAACCACCGGAAATTTTTTTCCGGTTTTATAGCTATCGGGCTTAATTACCACAGCTTTGATATTTTTGTTCATAGATTTGCTATACGTTAAAGCAGTATCTACTTCGGCAGCACTTAAAACATGGCTAAACAAAAACAAACAGGCGGTTATCAAAAAGCTATTTTTCATGGGTAATTTTTTATGACTATAATGTGTTGCTAATTTATAAAATAACTGACTATTGTTTGCCATTTCTGCGGGTTGAAACTCAAAAAAGGATCATGCCCTGCTTACCTATTCCTTAGACGGCTAAGAACTTTAAAACAATTTTAGTACCTTTTAGGTTGTTGAACGGTTAACTTATCTAAAAAATGCTTAAAACCTACCCATTTTACATCAAAGCGCCTGTAATTCTTTTAGGATTAGTAATTACGGTATTTATAATGAGTGTGCTGAGAGATATTCTTGTGCCGCTTGCGTTCGCAGCCCTAATTGCCATTTTACTAAATCCGCTTACCAACCGTTTCGAAAGAAAAATGCCCAAAATACTCAGCATTATTCTTTCTATGCTCATCGGCTTGCTGGTGGTGGCCGCCGTACTTTATTTTTTGTCTTCGCAGGTTGCCCACTTTTTTGATGACCTAGATAGCATTAAACAGAAATTATCGCAGTTGCTTGAGCAGATCAGAAGCTGGTTACAAGGTACCTTTGGTATTTCTACACAAAAGCAGATGCAGATGGTTAACGATGCAGCTAATGGCAGTAAAGCCTTGATCGGCCAAACGCTCAGTGGTTTGATGGGGGTTTTAAGTGTGGTTTTCCTGATTCCCGTTTATACTTTTTTAATCCTATTATATAAAACACTGATCTTAAACTTCATTTACGAAGTATTTTCAGAAGAAAACAAACAAAAAGTTGCCGAAATTCTCGGAGAAACGAAAGCGGCCATCCAAAGTTATATTATTGGTTTATTGATCGAAACTTCTATTGTAGCTGTAATGAACTCTGCCGCCTTATTAATCCTCGGTGTACAAAATGCCATTTTAATTGGTGTTATCGGCGCTATATTAAACCTGCTCCCATACATTGGCGGTATTATAGCCATTGCTTTACCTGTATTAATGACCACCCTTACCAAAGATGGTTTTACTACTCAACTCTTAATTATAGGTGCTTATGCGTTGATCCAATTTATTGACAATAATATCCTTGTGCCGCGCATTGTTTCGAGTAAGGTACAGATCAATGCCCTTATTTCTATTGTAATTGTATTAATGGGCGCAGCACTTTGGGGTATCCCTGGCATGTTCCTTTCCATTCCTTTTATTGCCGTATTGAAAATCATCTTTGACCGTATTGACGGACTTAAACCCTGGGGTAAATTGTTGGGAGATAATATTCCGACAGAGCACATGGGACAGGTGAAAAGGTTTAGGAGAAAGAAAAAATTGGCTGCAGATTAATAATTCATATTTCTTTTGAGAACGATCGTTCAGCATCGCTTCGGGAACTGCAGACCCGTCATTCGCATTATCCGGATAGAAACCTGTAAAACAAACAAGCACACCAAAACATAATATAAATCACTGCTTAAATCGGGATGCCCGCTACTACCGGGTTTATTGAATAAAGGTCACTGCATAAACGGATATTTCGATGAAAAAATATCTTATGCTTAAACACCCAGCCTATAATCTTATTACAAACTAGGCCAACTAGACCCGATTGAAGTGGACGCGAAGCAAAACGAAAAGCGGGGAGAAACAATAATAGCTGTACCAAATTGCTCTCGATATAAAGAAAAGCTTACCACAGATTAGTAATTATTTTTTTGAAAACGATCGTTCAGTAGCTCTTCAGAACCAGCAGTCCCGTTATTCGCTTTATCCCGATAGAAACCTGTGAAACAAGCAAGCACACCAAAACATAATATAAATTACTGCTTAAATCGGGATGCCCGCTACTACCGGGTTTATTGAATAAAGGTCGCTGCACACAACCCTAACTTTCATTAATGCTTAAACGCCCAGCCTAAATCTTCTTACAGTCTTTCCCATGTATCATTAAAAAATTCACTAAAAAGAAAAGCCCGCCAAAAGTGACGGGCTTCAAATTAATTGTTAAAATTACTTCTTTTTCAGAAAAGCCAAAACGCTGCTGGCATGCTCATCGCCTTTTAATATTCCTTTAAATTTGAACACCACTTTTCCGCTCAGATCAACCAAAAAAGTTTCTCTTCCGGTTAAAAACATTACATCTTTAACACCAAACATTTTTAGAACTTGATTATCCGGATCGCTCAACAGTGTAAAAGGCAGATTATGGTGTTTCTTAAAATCAGCATGGCTTTGCACGGTGCCAGAATTTATGCCGATAATCGTCGCATCGGTTGATTTAAATTCCTCATAACTATCCCTGAATGCACAGGCCTCTTTAGTACAAACACTGCTTTCATCTTTTGGATAAAAATAGATCACCAGTTTTTTCTTTCCAATGCAGTTGCTCACTTTAAAATCTTTTCCCCTATCATCTTTAAGCGTAAAATCGGGAATTTTGCTCCCAACTTCTAGTGGTTGATTTTTACCTTTAAGTTTCGATTCCTGCCCATGAGTTTCAATTCCGATCAGGCCTAAAAGAACTACTATAAATGCTGCGATATTTGTTTTCATCATTTTTATTTAAGGATTTATCCCTACGTACGTTTAATCTCCCCAAACGGATCAAAAATTATCTTTCCATCTAAGCTACACTATTAATCAATTGTAATTTTTTATTACTTTTGGCTTATTCTCATCAATATGAAAATAACCTCTTTCCTGTGCTTCGTGCTACTGTTAACAGCACTAATTTCTAAAAGTTTTGCCCAAAACAAGCTTCAATCTGCCTCATTTATTACTTTTAATGGTTATAGCAGAAACTTTGCTGAAAAACTCGAAAAAACCGAGCCTTTAACGGTAGCCTTTTTAGGCGGATCGATTACCAATATGGAAGGTTGGCGGGCTTTGGTGTGCAACTATCTGACTAAAACTTACCCACAAACGAAATTTAAGGTTATTAATGCGGGCATCCCATCATTGGGCAGTTTGCCACATGCCTTCCGTCTGCAGCGCGATGTGCTCGACAGCGGCAAAATAGATTTATTATTTGTAGAATCGGCGGTTAATGATCATGCAAACAAAACCGCCGAACAAACACAACGCCGTGCGCTAGAAGGCATTATTAGGCATACATTAAATAAAAATCCAAAAACAAATATTGTATTGATGGCTTTTGCCGATGAAGATAAAAACAATGATTTCGACAATGGTAAAATACCAGTTGAGGTAAAAGTACACAGCGATTTAGCCGAATATTATCATTTGCCTTTCATTAATCTGGCTTTAGAGGTGGATAAACGCATTGCCAATAAAGAATTTACCTGGGCTACCGATTTTAAAGATCTCCATCCGGCACCTTTTGGTCAGCAGCTTTATTTTAATACCATTAAAACCTACCTCGAAGAAAACCAGAAAAACACCAGCAGAAAAGAAAATGCTGGTCTGCCTAAAATCATCGACAAATTTGCCTATACTAAAGGTCAATACGTAAATATTATTACAGCAGAAAACCTCAATACTTTTAGCATCAACAAAAACTGGAAACCAAGCGATGGTTTAGAAGCCAGATATGGCTTTGTAAATATTCCGGTGCTGGAAAGCAGTACCAGAAATAGCAGTTTCGATTTAATTTTTAAAGGTAATGCGGTAGGTATCGCCATTTTATCAGGTCCTGATGCAGGTATGCTGCATTATCGAATTGATGGTGGTGAAGAAAAAACAATCGATCTGTACACCCAATGGAGCGCAAGTCTGCATTTACCCTGGTATTTATTATTAGGCGACCAATTGGGTGGAGGCGAACACAAACTGAGCGTACGCACCAGTGAATTTCACCATCCAAAATCGACAGGATATACCTGTCGTATTGCTTATTTCCTGGTAAACAGCAATTAATTATTGATCTGGATTTAAAGTACAGATATGTCTGTAATCTGCTTAGCAGTTAACGTATAAAAATAGCATACTTAATCGATTTAGCTTCATTAAAACAATATCCTCACTTAATTGCTTATATAAACAAAAACAACTCATGAAAAACATCAGACTAATTATTCCTGTATTTTTGGTATTATTTTCGGCCTGTAGCGAGGCCACAAGAAATACGGCTACCACTAAAAATGAAAGCACCAATCTAACTACTGCCGACAAAACCGATTCACTAGAAGTAAAACTAAAAATAAATGGCAATGTAGCCAGTGGCGAGCCATTATTGCTGAGATTTGTGGTGCATAATAATACCGATAGCACAAAAAAATTCTGCATCTGGCATACACCCTTCGAACCTTTAATGAGTAGTTATTTAAGCATTACTAACGAAAAAGGAGAAGAAGCCCAATACAAAGGTGCAATGGCCAAAAGAATTATGCCACCTCCAGCATCTAGTTATACAAAGGTAAATCCAGGTGATAGCTTGGTAGCAAATGCCGATTTGCTTAAAGCTTACGACCTAAAAAAAGGGGCAAGTTACAAAGCCATTTATACAGGTGGAAACATGAGCGGCTTGGTATCCAGAGATACCGTTACTTTTATTTATACTGAATTACACTAGCAAAAACACCATTTATTTTTTAAACAACTGAAAATTGGTGGTATTTCACCCCACTTTTGTCGCATTTACACTTTCCGGGTTGCAAAAGTTCGGATAACTTTACCATACAATTTAAAGAACTAAGAAAATGGAAAACATTACAGTAGAAACAACGGTAAATGCACCAGTAGAAAAAGTTTGGGAATTTTGGAACAATCCTGATCACATTACAAAATGGAGTTTTGCTTCTCCCGATTGGCATACACCTTATTCGGAAAACGATTTAAAAGTGGGCGGTAAATTTAAAAGTACCATGGCTGCAAAAGATGGCAGCGTGAGCTTCGATTTTGGCGGAACCTATACGACAGTTTATACCAATAAAAAAATTGAATACAATTTAGAAGATGGTAGAAAAGTAAGCATCATTTTCGAACCCCTAAGCGAACAAACCAGGGTAATTGAGACTTTTGATCCGGAATCGACCAACCCTATCGAGATGCAACGCGGCGGATGGCAGGCTATTTTGGATAATTTCAAAAAATATACGGAGGAAGGATAAATAGAAAATACGTCATTGCTGAGGAGGAACGACGAAGCAATCTTAATGCGCACGCTCTAGCGAATGTTGTAAGATTGCTTCTTTAGTTGAAAAAGCTTCCTTAAAATGACGATTTCTTTAATGTAAAGTAGCTTGGCTTTGTAATCCTTTTGTCTTATTTTTATACATATATTAGAAATAATCAATTAAAAATTGGTTCAAATGGTGTTTTCATTGGTCATTAAGTAACATTTCGATTATTATTTGATTCGCATAATTTTTGATTTGAACGGAATACTTTGATATTGCTGCCATAATTTACATTTGCCGTGTAAATTATACACTATGCCTCGTATATCTTTATTTTATTCTTCACTATTATTATTTATTAGTTTATCTATTGGTGCAAATGCTCAAACGCTCAGTTTAAAACAGGCTGTTAATATTGCATTAACCAATTATGGCACCATAAAGGCCAAAAATAACTATGCAGATGCCTCAAAATCTTACATTCAGCAAGCAAGAAGAGAATATCTGCCAAACTTTAGTTTAAGTGCCCAACAGGATTATGGAACCATTAATGGTCAAAACGGTCCGCAGTATGGTTTGGGCGGTTTGGGAACAGCTTCTTCTGGCCCAGCCTTAGACAAGCAAAACTGGAACGCTGCATTTGGCGGACTGTATTTAGCCAATGTAAACTGGGATTTCTTCACTTTCGGAAGAATCAGAGACCGGATAAAAGTAGCCAATGCGGCTTACCAAAGGGATAAATACGACTTAGAACAGGAAAAATTCCAACAGGAAATCCGAGTTTCAGGTGCATATTTAAATTTATTGGCTGCACAGAGATTGACCAGATCCCAACAGAAAAATCTCGATCGTGCCATTACATTTCAAAATACAGCCATCATCAGGGCCAAAAACGGATTAATTGCAGGGGTAGATTCTTCATTTGCAAAAGCAGAAGTTTCGAATGCTAAAATCGCCTTAACAAAAGCAAAAGACCTGGAGCAGGAACAAGCCAACCGCTTAGGCATTCTAATGGGTTTAACGGCTACTTCATACGATCTGGATACTGCTTCTATTACGCGTATACCAGGTAATCTGCTCGAAGACACAGTGGTTAAAAGTTCACATCCGCTCTTAAAGTTTTACCAAAACCGGGTAGATGTGAGTAATCAACAGGTTAATTATTTCAAAAAACTCTATTATCCAACCTTTACTTTCTTTGGCATAATGCAGGGACGTGGATCGGGATTTAGTTCAGGTTATGCCTTAGATCAAAGCGCTTATTCTACGAGTTATGCAGATGGTATCAATCCTACTCGTGGAAACTATTTGATTGGCATAGGAATGACCTGGAATTTATCTACTTTATTAAAAAACCGTCCGCAAGTACGTGCACAAGAATACATTAGCCAGGGTTTAAAAGAAGAATATGATATGGTCGATCAGCAATTAAGGGCACAACTTGCACTTGCCGAAACTAAATTGAACAACGCCCTGGCCAATTATAGAGAAGCACCCGTTCAAGTAAAAGCAGCTTCTGATGCTTATTTACAAAAAAATACGCTCTACAAGAACGGCTTAACCACGCTGGTTGATCTTACCCAGGCACTTTTCACTTTAAACAGGGCCGAAACGGATCGGGATATTGCCTTTACCAATGTTTGGCAGGCTTTACTGTTAAAATCGGCTGCTTTGGGCAATTACGACATATTTATCAACGAATTTTAATCTGGCTATATAAATGAATTTAATACGTTTCGCACTCCGCAAACCCATATCTATCTTGGTTTTAGTAGCAGGATTGTTCTTTTTCGGTATTGGGGCCATCAACCAGATCAAGGTTGATATCCTGCCACAGATGAACCTTCCGGTAATTTATATTGCCCACCCTTTTGGCGGATACACTCCAGACCAGATGGAAGCTTATTTTGGTAAACAATACGTTAACATCTTGCTTTTTGCAAACGGTATCAAAAGTATCGAAACCAAAAACACACAGGGTTTAATGTTGATGAAATTAACCTATTACGAAGGTACCAACATGGCGCAGGCCGCGGCCGAGCTCAGTGCACTTTCTACCAGGGCGCAGGCCATTTTCCCGCCAGGTTCTCAGCCCCCTTTCGTAATCCGTTTTGATGCGTCTTCGCTCCCGGTTGGACAATTGGTATTGAGCAGTCCGATCCGGACCAACAACGAGCTGCAGGATTTAGCCAATACCTACGTTCGTCCAAGTTTTTCGGCTATCCCGGGTTTACTTTCGCCTGCCCCATTTGGTGGTAGCCCCAGAACGATAGAAATTAACGTAAATCCATCTTTACTACGTTCGCACAATTTAACGGTAGATCAGGTGGTGGAAGCCATCCGGTTAAATAACCAGACGGCACCTTCAGGAAACGTAAGGATAGGAGATAAAAACTACCTTACCCCAACCAATTACACCATTAAAAAAGTGAAGGATTTTGAAAATATTCCTTTGTTTAAAGGCAGTGTACAAAATTTACAGCTCCGCGATGTGGCTACAGTTAAAGATGGAGCCGATCTGGTGGCCGGTTATGCTTTGATCAACGGCAAACGCTCGGTATACTTAAGTATTGCCAAATCAGGAGATGCCTCAACCTGGGATGTGGTGAAAAATTTAAAGAAAAACCTGCCGAATATCCAAAGTTCATTACCCGAAGATGTTAAACTTTCTTACGAGTTTGACCAATCCGTGTATGTAATCAATGCTGTAAAAAGTTTAATCAGTGAAGGTGCAATTGGTGCGATACTGACCGGGCTAATGGTTTTACTTTTCCTTGGCGATAAACGTGCAGCCTTGATTGTAATCCTCACCATCCCGACTTCGATTATTGCAGGGGTTTTGTTCCTGAAACTATTCGGACAAACAATCAACATCATGACTTTGAGCGGATTGGCTCTGGCGATCGGTATTTTGGTAGATGAATCGACAGTAACGATAGAAAATATCCACCAGCATTTTGATATGGGCAAACCCAAGGCCCTTGCAATCTGGGATGCCTGTAAGGAAATCGCCTTCCCTAAATTGCTGATCCTGTTCTGTATCCTCGCTGTGTTTGCCCCTGCTTTTACCATGACCGGTATTCCGGGAGCGTTATTTTTACCATTGGCTCTGGCAATCGGTTTTTCGATGGTGGTTTCCTTTTTATTATCCCAAACTTTTGTGCCGATTATGGCCAACTGGCTAATGGTTGCGCATCCTAAAAAAGGAGCCGAACACCATCCGGCAATTACACAAGATGAAGCAGATTTTAAAGCCACCGGAATTACACTCGAATCGGAAAAAGATACCCTCAACCAAAAAAAGGTGCTGGTTGAACGTGAAGATTTTAGTGGCGACGGTAAAATCAGTTTCTTTGATAAATTCCGTAACCGTTTTATGCGTTTCCTTGATCGTATATTACCTTATCGAAAATCTGTTGTTTTGGTTTATTTAGTAGTAATTATCGGTTTAGCGGCCTTGCTTTTGGCTAATATTGGCCGCGATGTATTACCAAGGGTAAACTCAAGCCAGTTTCAGTTACGTTTACGTGCACCAGATGGAACGCGTTTAGAGCGTACCGAAGAAAAAGCAAATGTAGTTTTAGCTGAGCTTAAAAAAATGGTTGGAGAAGAACACATGGGTATTTCTTCCGTTTATGTTGGTCAGCACCCGGCGCAGTTTTCGGTAAACCCCATCTACCAGTTTATGGCTGGTCCGCATGAAGCTGTTTTCCAGGTAAGTTTAAAAGATTTTGAAGAAGATATGGACGATTTTAAGGATCAATTCAGGGAAAAAATCAAAAAACTCCTGCCTGATGTTAAGCTTTCTTTTGAGCCTATAGAATTAACAGACAAAGTATTGAGCCAGGGCTCCCCTACTCCTGTTGAAATCCGTATTGCCGGAAAAAACAAAAAGATGAATGAAAAATATGCCAATAAAATCTTGGCAGAATTGAAAGAAATCTCTTATATGAGGGACGTTCAGATTGCCCAGCCGATTAAATATCCATCATTAAATATCGATATCGACAGAACCCGAGCAGCACAGATCGGGGTAGATATGGCTGATATTTCGCGCTCATTGATTGCCTCCACTTCATCATCACGTTATACAGATAAAAACATCTGGTTAGATGAAAAAGCAGCCTTACCCTACAGTGTACAAGTTCAGGTACCTCTTAATCAAATGACCAGTAAAGATGATATCGGAGAAATTCCTTTATTAAAAAACTCAGCCAGACCTGTGTTAAGTGATGTGGCCAAAATTACCCCAGATACCACTGCCGGTGAAAATGATAACATTGGAGCCATGCCTTTTCTTTCCGTAACCGCAAATCTTTACCATACCGATTTGGGAACTGCATCTAAAGATATGCAAAAAGCAATCAAAAATCTGGGCGAACTGCCAAGGGGATTAAATATCACTGCAATTGGAATGAGCAAAGTATTAGGTGATACCTTAGATAGTTTGCAATCGGGATTATTTGTGGCCATTGTGGTAATATTCCTGATGCTTGCGGCAAACTTCCAGTCATTTAAAGTGCCATTGGTTATTTTAGCAACGGTGCCTGCAGTAATTCTGGGATCATTATTGCTATTAACCCTAACGGGATCAACTTTGAACCTTCAATCGTATATGGGGATTATTATGTCGGTAGGGGTATCCATCGCCAATGCGGTACTCTTGATTACCAATGCAGAGCAATTGAGAAAACATAATGGCAATGCTCTCGAATCGGCACGTGAGGCAGCAGCTTTACGTTTACGCCCGATTATTATGACAAGTATTGCCATGATTGCCGGTATGTTACCAATGGCCATCGGTCATGGCGAAGGTGGAGGTGCTGTTTCGCCACTCGGCAGGGCAGTAATTGGAGGTTTATTGGCTTCCACATTCGCTGTATTGATTATATTGCCATTGGTATTTGCATGGGTTCAGGGAAAACAGACAACCAACTCGATGTCGCTTGACCCGGAAGATACAGACAGCATCCATTACATTAAAGGTTTAGAAGAAAACGAATAAAATCATCACCACAAATGAATACGAAGATATTTTCAAAAGGATTATTAAGTACGGGATTTTTAATGCTTACGGCCATATACGGCTGTGGACACTCAGAATCTAAAGTTGCCGCAAAAAAGGAAAAAGAAGCTACCATATCAACCTTCGATCTTAAAAAAGAAAAGTTATCCACTCAACTCAACCTACCAGGCGAACTGATTGCCTTTCAACAGGTTGACTTATATGCTAAAGTAAGTAGTTTTGTAAGGTCATTAAAAGTTGATATTGGATCGGAAGTGAGCAAAGGCCAGTTATTGATGACTTTGGAAGCACCGGAAATGACTTCGCAACTGGCTGCAACACAATCCAGGATTAAAGCACAGGAAGCCATTTATACTGCCAGTAAAGCCAATTATAACCGCTTATATGAAACCAGTAAAACCCCCGGTACCATTTCTACCAACGACCTGGACCAGGCAATGGCAAAAAAGAATTCCGATCTGGCACAGCTCGAAGCTGCAAAGGCTGCTTATAAAGAAGTAGCTTCCGTTCAGGATTACTTAACTATCAGGGCGCCATTTAGTGGAATTATCTCGGCCAGGAATGTAAATTTAGGTGCTTATGTTGGACCAACAGGAAAGGGCTCTGATCTGCCTTTGTTTACTTTGCAGGATCAGAAAAACCTGCGTTTGGCAGTTTCCATTCCTGAGGTTTATACCGGCTATTTAAAAGCTGGAGATGAAGTGACTTTCACTGTAAAATCTTTACCCAACCAAAAATTTAAAGCAAAAGTGAAACGTTTATCCGGGGCTTTAGATGTTCGTTTACGTTCAGAGCGTGTGGAAATGGATGTTCCAAATGCTTCAAAGGTTTTATTGCCTGGTATGGTAGCCGAGCTGAATATCCCGCTTCCAGCCAATGCCAGCACTTTCATTATCTCTAAAAAGGCATTATTAGATATCAGCGAAGGCTTATTTGTATTAAAAGTAGCGGATAACAAAGCGGTTAAAGTCGCTGTAAAGAAAGGTAGGGAAACTGAAGATAAGGTTGAAGTTTTTGGTGAGCTGGAAGAAGGTGACAAATTAGTGGCAGAACCTACTGAGGAAATGCATGAAGGAATGGTGATTAAACCATAACTTTACGTGACTAAGGATTAATTATGTTATCAAAAAACCAAGAGCTTTCTACGCTTCAAAAAAAGGAAACTTTAGAGGATTTTTATAATAGGCTGAAAATTACCCGGCCAGAGATCCCTACGCCAAGCTTGGGGATGATTAACGATATTGGGCACTTTAATGTTTTTAACAGGGGCGTGGTTTGCACCAACGTTCCATCCGCTTTTAGCCGCAGGGATTTTTATAAAATTTCGTTGATTATTGGCAATGGGATTTTGCATTATGCGGATGCTGACATAGAAATTAAAGGTCGGGCGCTACTGTTTACCAACCCAAATATTCCATATTCATGGGAAAGTACCTCGCCTAAACCTGCAGGTTTTTTCTGCCTCTTTACCGAGAATTTTATCCACAACCGCAACGAAACCCTTCGCGACTCTTTGTTGTGGCGCATAAATGACAGTCCGGTAATTCATATTGATGAGGATCAGGAAGTAACCTTAAGGGATATTTTTTGTAAAATGATGAAAGAGATGGATGGCGATTACATCCATAAATACGATCTGTTGAGGAATTATGTGCAATTGATCGTTCACGAAGCATTAAAGGTAAAACCGCAGGATATTTTATTTAAACAGAACAATGCATCGGCGCGTTTAACCGCGTTGTTTCTCGAACTGTTGGAAAGACAATTCCCTATTGGTTCTACCGAGCATATTTTAGAGCTAAAAACTGCCCACGATTTTGCTTTCCGCTTGCTGGTACATGTAAACCACCTCAACCACGCCGTAAAAGAAGTAACTGGAAAAACCACTTCAGAACATATTTCGAAAAGAATAGCGACTGAAGCAGTTGCTTTATTGAAACACACCGAGTGGAATATTGCACAAATTGCTTACTGCCTTGGTTTTGAATACCCGGCAAACTTTAATATATTTTTTAAACGCCAGATGCAGTGTACGCCAAAGGGGTTTAGGGCCAATTAGGTAATTGTCATTTAGACACAATCAGGTCTTAGTTTCTCGCTAAGACCTGGAAAAAGAAATTTGATAATTTTAAATATGCAGGTTGTAGCGGAATGCTACAACTAGAATGAGTTTAGAGAAACCTTAAACATTTAGCTTTGCTGAGCCTTCGGGTTCTCGACTACGCTGCGCTTCGCTCGAAATGACAGAACTAAGGTAATTAAGCTTGAAATAACGATCCCATTATTCCACCACCACAATATTATCACTTCTATCGCCGTCTAAAACATATCCGTAAGGATCAACCGCCACTGTTTTTGGTTTATGATTCACTATAATCGAAAGCCTGGTTTTATCCTGTATGAGGTGATGCTTTTGAAAAGTAACCGGTTTCGTTTTTGCATCCCAATCACTTTCCAATTGATCAAAACAGGCTAAATCTATATAAAGATCAGGTAATTGTTTAAGGCCATCGCTTAATCTTTCAGCCGTAATTTCTAGTTCAATTTTATATTTTTCGTTATTCAAGGCAATACAACGAAGCAATTTGATCCCCAGATTGTAAGTCACTACCTCATTAAAACAATCATTTATAAAATTCTTTTGTTCAGGCGAAGCCTGATTTAAAAGTGCATTAACCAGATCAGTTGCATTAGCTTTTGGTTTCGGGCTTTTATGATCGGTAATGAGCTGGCTTAATACCGCATTAAACTTTCCCTCCCCTAATAACTCTTTCACTGCATATATCATCAATCCACCCTTTTGGTAATGCACATAAGACTGATCTAAAGTTTTGGCCAGCGGCAATTCGTTTCCGCTGTTGTTTCGGTTCAAAAAATAGAGGTTATTATCATAAGCGAGGTATTTCCTTAAGTACATTTTTCCAAATCTTTTTTCGATCAGCACATTTTCAGTGTATTTGGCCAGTGATTCCGTAAGCATGGCATAACCTGCCCCCTCAACAGGAGCCAGTATATTTGCCCACCATTGATGTGCCGTTTCGTGTACAGCAATAGCATAACTCTGATTGATACTATTACTTTGGCTATAATTTCCTAAAAAATTGATACGCTCAGCACTAAAAACTAATCCGGGGTAAGCAGTAGCAGCACCTTTATATTGTGGAATTTCGGCAATGGAGAGTTGTTTGAGCGGATAACTTGCAAAATTTTCATTGCCATAATCCAAAGCGTCCCGAACACCTTCAAAAATACTTTTCAGGTTATATTCCTGTCCAGGCTGATAATAAATACGCATGTTTGTACCTTTATGCCTCTCGTTTTTGATTGCATATTTCGCACTGCTCAAGGCAAACATGAAATTTATAGGTTGAGCCGTTTTGTATGTAAAATATCTTTTATTACCCGATACCCATTCTTTCTGTAATTCGCCAACAGTAACCACTTTCTGGTCTGTTTCCGTAGAAATGGTGGTTTCTAAATCAATCAGTTCGTATGTATGTCCATAATCTGGTTTAGTGGCCATTTTAGCCAAATCTGCTTTTTTCCGTTCTTGTTTATCATCACATTCAAAGTTATAGCTATAGCCCAATTGAGGGACAAATTTTTCCAATTCGATATAAGTTCCATTTTTAACGATTGAATTTTCACTATCAAATGCGGTAAACCCAGACCGGATAACTTTAATGAAAAAATCCATTCTTAGCTCTTCATCCGGTTTTAAGGGAGTTTTCAGTATAATCAACTGCTGTTTATAGCGCTCATCAATTTCGCTTTTTTCACTTCCTGCTACATCAACTGAAAATGAGTTTACCGCAGGGTTAACAGAAATCCATATTTTAGAAATGGGTAAAGTTGTTTCATTCTTTAGCCTATAAGTGCCTTTAACAGTATATTTATCTTCACCTGGATATAAATCAACATTTGTTTTAACCGATTTTATTACCGGTTGTGACAAAGCTGCCATTGATTTATATTTCTTTTCGTAACCCAGTCTCCATGCTAATTGTGCTTCTTTATTTTGATACTTCCCGACAATATTGCTTTGATAAAAAATAAACGTGCCACAGGAAATCCAGGTCAACAATGCAAAAACAGTGATCCATTTATACTGCTTCAGGCTTCTGCCAATTAACCTAAATCTTTCAATTACCTTAACTTCGACACTTCGCTGCCACATTCCAATAGTTAAAACTGCAATAATTGCAGCAAAGGCAGTCCAGTATAACATATACCAGTTAAAAGGTATAGCATAATATCCAAAACCATTAAAATAAGAGTGAAGCAGATCAGGGATTGTGGCAAAACGGAAAAGGTAATGCGATATCCCAAACCTTTCCGCATAAGAAATCAGAAAAACAACAACCATACTTAATACCATGCCGAGGTATTTGTTTGTACTCAGATTCTGAATAAACATGATCAACACCACAAAAAGCAGCATCGGGAAAGCACTGTAATAATATAAAGTTAGATACAAAGGCAATTCGATATGAAAATAGCCGCGGCTAACCTGTAAAACAATGCCGATAAAAATATTTAACGTAATGAGGATAAAAACCAATGTAAACAAGCTGAAACTTTTCGCCATCCAAAATGCGGAATTCCGAACAGGGGTGCTGTAAATTAATGCATGAATATTAACCGATTTTTCCCTGCTGATGGTTTCTGCAGCATAAAATAAGATCAGGATCAATCCAAATTTCACCGAACGCATTTCTTCGATAATAATACCAGTTGCCGGATAACTATGGATACCGTAAACACCACTGAACAATTGGTCTTTCAATTCTACACCATACAAAAACACCCAGAGTAAAAGCATCACCATAATCGGGATATTTTTAAACAAGAAGATCGCTTCTAACCTCAACTGCGTTTTAAACGTGCTGAAAATATAACGTAAACCATTAGGAAAAACCTTTAAAGTGCGATAAGAAATCAGTTCTATTTGTTCTTGTTTAGATGCCTTTAATTTTAACTGTTTCTGCTGCTGTGCGCGAAAATTAAACAAGCGGTAAGTAACCAACATAATCAAAGCAGTGATGCCCATCCACAATAACCTGTTGAATAAAAAGATACCTTCTACTGGAAATAATTGTTGGTTGCGTTGAATACCCGCCCAGGTTCTGGTTTCCACAAAAAACGAGGCCAGCGCAAAAGGATCTAAGAGTAAAGGCAAAATATCCGGACTGCTTGCTTTCATTGTGGAAGTGGCCAGCAAGGGAGAATTTCCAAATATTGAAGCCAGCATGTATAAGATATAAATCAATACGCCCACTACGTAAATTGTCCTGATGCTTTTAGTTAATATAGTGGTACAAAACAATGCTCCCACTGCAAACAGCACATTAGGAAAAGCAAAAACCAAAAGTGGCTGCAAAAAATAATTGATGTGAAAAGTACCCAAACGATCGGCATCGATGAAAAAGGAGCCAATAAAAATCCCCAGGACCACGAATATATACAGACTAAAAACAGCGAAGAGCAATCCTAAAAACCTGATGCCAAAATAGTTTGCTTTATTAACTGATGTAGTGAAAATAACCGCTTCCATCCTGAACATCGCATCTCTTAACACCACATTCGCACTGAATATGGTCCCCGAAAAGACGGAAAAAAGTGAAAGCAGTGCGATAATGTTAGTGATGACGTAAGGCGAGTTTTTATGAATTTCTTGCCCTCCAAAGCCACCCTGCACTACACAGAAATACCCCAGAACAAAAAATAAAAGCGCTGCTACTTTAAAAGAAATCTGTCCGAAATGGTATTTCAGTTCAAACTTTAGTAAATCTAGTATCATGGCTTTACCTCCATTTGTTGATTGACAGAGCCAACTAATGAAGAAAAATAAACTTCTTCTAAACTAGGGTATACCGACTCGAAACCCATCGCCGGAAGTTGTTCTGCAAGTACAAATACATGTAATTTCCCTGAAATAATTTTGGTAGAGATCACATTAAAAGCTTCGGAATAGAATGTTAAATCGACCTTATCGATTACCTTCTGCCAGATTTTACCATTTAAATTTTGGATTAATTCAGCTGGTTTACCCTGTAAAATCAACCTACCACCGGCCATCACAGCCATTTCGGGGCAAAGGTCGTTCACATCTTCTACAATATGGGTGGATAGAATTACTACCCGGTCTTCTCCTATCTCACTCAACAAATCATGAAAACGGTTTCGCTCCTGCGGATCAAGGCCAGCAGTAGGCTCGTCGACAATGATGAGCTGTGGATTGCCCAATAAAGCCTGCGCAATGCCAAAACGCTGTCGCATGCCACCAGAAAAAGTGCCGACTGATCTTTTCCTTAATTCAAATAAATTGGTTTGTTGCAAGAGGGAAAGCACCTGCTCTTTTCGCTCATTTTTATTTTGCAGGCCCTTTAAAACCGCTAAATGATTTAAGAGATCAAAAGCTGAAATTTTAGGATAAACGCCAAAGTCCTGTGGTAAATAACCCAACTTGTTCCGCATTTCCTGCGGATTTTGAAGTACATCATTTCCATCAAAATGGATCTGTCCCGCATCCGGCATTTGCAAAGTAGCGAGTGTGCGCATCAATGATGATTTACCAGCTCCATTTGGTCCCAATAAGCCAAACATGCCATTGGCAATGTTCAAATTAACATCATCCAGGGCTTTTACTCCGTTTTGATAAGTTTTAGTAAGTTGCTGTATTTTAAGCCGTACCATTTTATTGTAAATAAGGTGGAAGCAAATTATACCGATTAAACCGATCTGTTAAATTTAAGTGACGAAGGAAGCTAAAATGATGATGAAAGGAAAAAATACAATTAAAATTCCTTTCATCATTAAAAACAGGTCGTTCATCATTTAAATTTTTCGTGGACTTCGAACTTTCATAACTTTAAAAGTTGTTTAAAAAAATTAGTCAAGATGATATTGTCAGGCTGAGGGGAGTCGAAGCCCCACACCATTAAATCAATTAAAAAAGATTGTCCTTCGACTCCACTACCATTGACAGAATCCACTAGTTAGGTCGTCATTCTCGCGTAGGCGGGAACCACAAAGTGCTCAGCGAAGCTAATCTTAATACAATCGCTTTAAGATTCCCAATCAAGTTGGGAATGACGATCTCTCCTATGAGATTTAAAACTTAAAATTTATTTGTCACTCCTATTGATTTTTATAAAATAAATTATTCCTCAGGATGACATCTTTTAAATAATATTATCCTATTTAACAAAATGCCCAGTACAAAAAATTTCAGCTACAATTATAAGTACCAAGACTTTTTCATATTTCTTGGCCTTTTGTTGTGGGTAGCTATATTTAATACTTACAACTTAACCAGCAAAATTTGGCTTAACTATGCCAGCTGCATTTTGGCTTTGGGTCTTTGTTTGCTCCCTGTACTTGTTTTTTCTTTTCTTAAAGTCAGACTAAAAAACATATTCATTCGAAATCGATACATTGCCCACTGGTGTACTTGCTTCTTCATCCTGCTTCCGCTTTTTACTGATGTTGCATTTTACCTGCAAATTGCGAAGCTTGACCATACTGTTTATATTTCAACAGCTTTGGCAGCAATAACCCTCGAAATAATGTTGACTGCCAATCAATATTACCAGAAAAAAGTACGGCATATTAAATGGATCAAGAAAATCGGACTGGAGAATGCGGTACTCATTACCATTATATTATTGGCCGCAACTATTTCGGTTATGGCGGTTTCGAGCCTGGAGAATCCAATTTATCAAAGAAAAGGCTTTCGATTGGTAGGTTTTGAGTTTGATTTCAAAATGCTGTTGCACAATTTCGGAACTTTTCTGGCTTTCTTTTCGCAGTTCCTGACCATGTACCTTTGCGGATACCTACTTTTCTTTATCAACAGCCGCTTTTTGGTATCTAAAATCTTGAAGGAAAAAGGATTGTTGATGTATCTTTTAACACTTTTGGCCATCGTTGGCCTGCTTTACCCCTTATTGGCGCAAATATTAATTTCACTCCCCATTAATACAGTATTTGGCCGGAGCATATTTGTAGCTAATCCTTTCGAGCTCGAAAATGCTTTTGGGGCGTTTGCCATTATGCTGATCAGTTTACCAGTGGTTTTGGCTTTGCAGTGGGGAAAGCAGAATAACAGAATTTTAGTACTGGAAAAAGAAAAATCACAAAGTGAACTCGATTTATTAAAACAACAACTTAATCCGCATTTCTTTTTTAATACCCTCAACAACCTATATGCCTTAAGCCTCCAAAAATCGGAGAAAACACCTGAAAGCATCCTGCAATTATCTGAACTGATGCGCTACACCATATACAAAGGACAGGAAAAAACAGTTAAACTTTCGCAGGAGCTGGATTATATCGAAGATTATATCCAATTGCAACAGATCCGTTTACGAAAAACCCTACATTATGAGTTTGATAAAAGGGTTACTAACGATCAGCTTGATATTGCACCACTCCTACTCATCGTTTTTATTGAAAATGCTTTTAAACATGGCATAGAACCTGCGGAAGATGCCGCCACGTTAAAGCTTTCAATAATTACGATCGATAATTTACTCAGTTTCACATGCGAAAACACCTTTGATCCCGAAGAAGTAAACAAAACTAAAGGAATCGGCCTCGATAATCTGAGAAAAAGGCTCGAATTGCTTTACCCGAACCGTTACACATTGCATATCATCACAATTGGTAATATCTTTAAGGCAGAACTTAAACTCCAGCTAACATGAGCTTACGTTGCTTAATTGTAGATGACGAACCGCTTGCCCATGGCGTAATAACCGAATATGCAAAAGATATTCCTTTTATTACGATAACCGGGCATTGTTATCGCGCTACAGAAGCATTAGATTTTTTGACCAAACAACAAGTAGACCTGATTTTTCTCGACATCAGGATGCCAAAACTAAATGGGCTTGATTTTTTAAGAACCTTACACCATAAACCCCTCGTTATTATTACTTCTGCTTACGAAGAATATGCCTTAGAGAGTTTCGATCTTGCCGTTTGCGATTACCTTTTAAAACCCTTCAGACTCGATCGTTTTCTAAAAGCCGTGAACCGTGCCCTTGAACTTTTCCAACTCAAATCACAAAATTTAGGGATTGCCGATATAAAAACAATCCCCAAAAATGAAGCGCAGATTTCACTCAAGGTAGATAAAAAGCATATCCTGATCAAAACAGAAGAAATACAGTTTTTGGAAAGCCTGGGAAATTATGTAAAGGTCTGGAAAGACCATGATTTTTTGCTCACTCCACGAACCCTGGCTAGTTTTGAAGAACAGCTGCCATCCGATTTTATCCGCATCCACAAATCTTTCATTCTGAACAAAAAATACGTCGATTACCTTGAGGGCAATACCATTATGCTTAAAAACGGTCAGGAGGTGCCTATTGGTAAAAATTTTAAAGGAATTATTAAACAGCTCCTGAATATTGAAGATTAACCAATCTTTAACCAACCCGTAATGCTCATCCGCTGTTTATTGGTGAGCAACACCTCGTGCGCTAAATCAGAACTTTTAAAAAAAACACTTTTACCACTGTTAGGTGAGATATTCTGTTCTTCATCAGCATGGTAAATGCGCAACTCTCCGCCATCTTCTGTTTTCCAACCAGCATTTAAATACATAATCATCGAATATTGCCTGCTCCCATTATGCTGAAACTGATCGATATGTTTTTTGTAAAAAGTACCCGGTTCGTAAAGCGTATAATGAAATTCATAACCGGTGATGCCGGTATAACAGGTACGGTTCAAATAAGCCACAAATTCGTCCATCAGATCAAAAAAATCATTTTCGTATTGATTATCATGCTTTTTATCCAGCCAGTAAATCACATCGCTCCTGATCAATTTATTCTGATTAACAAGCACATCATTCCCCACCCCTGCATTTAAAAATTTTTTATTTTCAAATAAGGCAATCAGGTTTTCTTTAAGATGAGTGGATAATGAGACGCTTAAAAATCCATCTGCAACACCAACTTTATCTTCGATAAAACTATCGATCAGGCAATCAAATATCTTTTCCAACAGATTGGTTTAATCTTAAAACAGCATGCCTAAGGTTAGCAAGGTAGTCTTTAATAATGGTTAAGATGTCGTTTTGAAAAATTATATTTGAAATCTCAACACCATCTATATGCAGAATATATTCCCGGCCCAGTACTCTACCTTATCAGCCGCTGCTTTAAAAACTCATTTAATTGAGGCTTATCAATTAGATCCTTCAACAACCTGTCGTTTATTAATCAGAAATGTAAGTGATACCTATATTCTCGAAAACGACAGTCAGAAATACATTTTCAAGATTTACCGCGATGCACACCGAAAACGGAACGAAATTGAAGGCGAGGTAGAATTGCTCAATATTTTAAAAGCAAATGGAAATTCAGTTTCTTACCCGATAACAGATGTATTTGGGAAACAGATCCAACAGTTTAATGCCATTGAAGGTCTAAGAAATGGCATATTATTTTCTTATGCCAAAGGGAAAGTAATTTTAGACCTCGAGGATGAACAGCTTATTCAGTTAGGACAAGACATCGCCAAATTGCATCAAACTGCTTCATCTATAAAACTGAAGCGCCCTAGACCGGTATTTAACTTCGAAACTACCTTATTTAAGCCTTTGCGAGATTTAAAACCGCATTTTGCTGAAATGCAAGAGGAATTCGAATACCTGACCAACATTGCCGATAAAGTAGTTAGAAAGTTCGAAGAATTTGATGCTTCAACTTTCAGTTATGGCTATTGCCATTACGATTTCCTCCCAAAAAACTTTCATTTTAATGAAAAGGGCAAAATTACTTTTTTCGATTTCGATTTTGCAGGTGAAGGTTACCTGATCAATGATTTAATGACCTTTTTGAATCATTATTTTTTCCACCAGCTCAACAACCTGATCACTGAAGCGCAGGCCGAAAAGGATTTTGATGTTTTTTTAAAAGCTTATCAGGAAGTAAGACCATTAAGCGATGATGAATTAAAGGCCATTCCTTATCTGGGTGTTACCTTTCATATTTTTTTCCTTAAATTCTTTTACGATAATTATGATGATTGGTCAAACGTATTTTTAACGCCAAGATATGCCAAACACCGTGTTGGATTGATTAAAAAGTGGGAAGAATTGTATTGTAACTTTTAGGCAAGGCTAGGTTAAATATCAGCTGCCTTTTTTATCTTGTAATTAAATCAAAATCAATAAGATGGATCAGCAAATAATTAAACTGTACGATGAGTACACTCATAGTCAGATCGGTAGAAAAGATTTCATGAAAAAGCTGGCCGTACTGGCTGGCAGCACAGCGTTGGCCATAACCATTTTGCCCATGCTCGAAAATAATTATGCGGCAGCAGCTGATTTTAACAGTGATGATATTGAGGTTGAAAACATTACCTATCCAGGTGTTGATGGCGAAATAAAAGCGGTGCTGGCAAAACCAAAGGGCAAAAAGAATTTGGGCAGTGTATTGGTTATTCACGAAAACAGGGGGTTAAATCCACATATTATTGATGTAACCAAACGTGTTGCCGCCGAAGGTTTTATTGCCCTTGGTGTTGATGCACTTTCTCCTTTGGGCGGAACACCTACCGACGAAGATAAAGGACGCGAACTGATCGGTAAATTGGATCCTGAGAAAAACTTGCAGAATTATTTAAAAGGGCTTGAATACCTGCGTAACCGTAAAGAAGGGAACGGCAAAGTAGGCTGCGTGGGTTTTTGTTGGGGCGGTGGAATGGCGAACAAACTGGCCGTTAACGATCCGAAATTACAAGCGGCTGTTGCTTATTATGGTGCACAGCCCAATACTGCCGATGTTCCCAAAATCAAAGCCAGTGTAATGCTACATTATGGTGGTTTGGATGAACGGATTAACGCTGGTATTCCGGCTTACGAACAGGCTTTAAAAGACAATAAAATAAAATATAAAATTTATATCTATGATGGCGTTAATCATGCGTTTATTAATAATACTTCACCAACAAGGTATAATGAAGCCGCAGCAAAACTAGCCTGGAGTAGAACGATTGACCTGTTTAAACATAAATTGGCAGTGTTAACGAGGTATTAAGTTAAACCACAATAGCCACCTCATTTCGAATAAAGCATAGCGGAACGGAGAAATCTTTTTAAAGTTGCTAGAGCTAACTTAAGTCCAAAGATTTCTCCACTGCGGTAGAAATGACGATTTTTTCTAGTAATTATTCGATTAGAAAGCAGTACCTCTAGTTCCTTCATTTCGACTGAAGCGCAGCGGAACGGAGAAATCTTTTAAAGTTGCTAGAGCTAACTTAGTCCAAAGATTTCTCCAATGCGGTCGAAATGACGATTTTTTCTAGTAATTATTCGACTAGAAAGCAGTACCTCTAGTTCCGTCATTTCGACTGAAGCGCAGCGGAAAGGAGAAATCTTTTAAAGTTGCTAGAGCTAGCTTAGTCCAAAGATTTCTCCACTACGGTCGAAATGACGATTTTTTCTAGTAATTATTCGACTAAAAAGCAGTACCTCTAGTTCCATCAGAGATTCCCATGGAAATTTCTCCATCCGATCCTAAAACAAATCCGTATTTAACATGGTCTTCAATATATTCGATTGCACATCGAAATTATTAAGGTGGTTTAAGAAATTTATGTCCGATATTTTATGATAACTATCTTCCAGTAAATTAATTACCTCGTGCGGAATGGCAGTTTTTAAAACCGCTGCATTACTTTTGAGCTTATCATTTTTGTATTGAAGTTCCTGCATAATCCTCTCCTTTTCGGAAAGATTGGTCGAAGTATCCAAATCCTTTAAAACTGTTAAATCGCAGAATAAAAACAGGTTTCTACTTGGAAAAAACAGGTAATAATGATCAGTGTCCAAAAATTTATAAACCTCGATTACCTGCTCACCAGATTTTAGTCCAATATAAAATTCTGTCCGGAAATCATATTTACACAATTTGCCCATCAATTTCTTTTCGATGGTGGCATACACATTGGTATATACCTGTTTATCCTGAAAATTGATGAGTTGTGCAAATTGCTCAGTAGTAAGATCGAAATAAAAATCGTTGGCGTATTTAGAACTGAAAACGTTGATGTTTTTAGAAAATGGGAAATCGGCACTTAAATCAGACATTACACTGAATAGTTTTCGTAGCGAGAGATTTACTTTAAGCGATTGCTTTTGTTTATCCTGTTGAAAACTTTTCTGATCAACCAGCGTTCCCGCCATACGGTCAATCAACTCTTCATTGAGGTCGATCTCATCGTAAATGAGCGACACATTTTTCTCATTGCTCTTTTTAATCTTTCTAAGCAGTTCGATGACACTGTCGGTAAATTGAAGGTGAAAAAGATCGAGCTTTTCGATCTCCAGCTCTTCGTTATTGGCAAAAAGTTGATGAATAACCTGGCTCCGTAAGTAAATTTTATAAATCACCTCATCATCAAAAAACACAGAGAGCAACTGTAAACGGTTGATCTCTGCGCTTGATTTTTTGATAATATTTAAACGGTATTCATCCATAGATTAATTTAATTCACCCTCGTAACGTTCTTTTTCAACTCTGCTTCTAGAGTTTTAAGTTCGCCATCCAACACACGTCTACTTTGTGCACCAGCCTCATGGATCTGTTTCACCTCGTTAAGCGTTTCAATCAATGATGATGTGGTACGTTTTAGGGTTTCCAAAGATACCACAGTTTTTTCATTTTCTTTAGCCACATCGATACTGTTCTGTTTCAGCATTTCTGCATTTTTCTGCAAAATGGTATTCGTGGTATCCGAAATTTTCTTTTGCATCTCTACATTGGCTTTTTGCCTTTGTAAAGCAACAGCAATGGTCAGCTGGTTTTTCCACACCGGAATGGTGGTAGAAACAATCGACTGTGCTTTTTCTGCAATTGAAGTATTGTTATTCTGTACCACACGGATCTGTGCTAAAGATTGTAACATAATGAAACGTACAATCTTCATATCTGCCAGTCTCTTATCCAAACGACTAATGAAATCCCTTAAATCGGCAATTTCATAATCCTGATAATCAGCAGGCCTGCCTTCCATTTCGGCCAGTTTAATATTCAATTCGTTGTATTTCAGCTGGCCAGCAATAATCAGTTCTTCCATCTGGTGGATATAACCAACATTGCTATCGAACATAGTTTGCAGCGAACTGTTATCTTTAATTGAATTTAACCGTCCAGCTTTAATTTTATTGGTGATTTTATCGATATTATTCACCACCACATCATATTTCTGGAAAAGCTTCTTCACATCAACTACTAAACTCTTTAAAAACGGAATTTTAGAGATAAAACTCTTAAAACCGCTCTGTTCGAGTTCAGATACGTCGATATAATTCAGTTCGGTTAGCAGTTCGTTAATTAAACCACCAACTTCGCCACTGTTATAGGTACGTACAGAAGATAAAAACTCGTTACTGTATTTCTCCATTGAATTCTGGGCATCGCTTCCGTAATTCAGAATCGAATTTACATCTGATGGTTCGAGCGATTTTCCAATTTCCTGGTATTTAGCTGTTTCCTCGCTGGTTATTTTTTCAAGGTCTACATTGCCGTCCTTATCCAGCTTAACCGGTGTAAGAACCTGGGGAAGATTTGGGTTGGTTTCCATAGTTGATTATATGATCAGCTTTGCAGCTTATAAATAATTTTGGGTTACAGTTTTTACGGTATCTTCCAGTTTCCTGTCTTTGGTTGGTTCGCCAATGGCATTAAATTTCCATTCGCCGTTTTTCTTATAAAAAACTCCCATCACCATTGAGACGTGACCTGCAAAATTAGATCCGTTTGCAATATCATACCTAGCAAAAACCTCGTTTACGCGTTTAGTGGTTCCTTCATAAATGCGGATGGAAGCGAAAGGAATCGTTCCGAAATCGTGCCCCCTAAAACTGTTCAATACAAAAGCCACATAAGCTACATTGGTATCCAGTTGAGAAAAATCAAGGGTAATAATTTCGTTGTCCAAGCCGTCATCACCGCCCATATCGCCGGTTAAATCATCGCCACTATGCTTTATAGAACCATTTTTTGATTTTAAGTTCCCAAAATAAACAACTTCCAAAAGCTGCTTGTTTTCGTTATACAAAGCACAACTTGCATCTAAATCTACGGCTTCTTTCGAAGATCCGAAACCGAAAAGACCTTTCTTTTCAATCGCGCCCCAGTTAATGCCTACACAAACATTTTGAAGTTTGCTACCATTGCTTTTTTCAAGACTGATACGCTGTCCTTTTTGAAGATTGATTGCCATAATATTATTGATATTTGTTTAAATAATCTTGTAAACCACCTTTCATGCCTACGCCAACGGCTTCAAATTTCCATTTATCTTCGCGTTTGTAAATTCTTCCGAATTCTACAGCCGTTTCGATAGAGAAATCTTCCTCCAGTTCATACTTTAAAACCACCTCATTGGTTGTGGTATCAAAAATACGGATGAAAGAGTTTCTCACCTGGCCAAAATTCTGCCTTCTGTTTTCAGCATCATGAATGGTTACCACAATGCAGATCTCACTTACTTTGGCGTCAATTTTGGTTAGATCGATTTTAACCTGCTCGTCATCGCCCGCACCATCTCCGGTTAAATTATCGCCTGTATGTTCTACGGCACCATCCGGAGAAACCAGGTTGTTGTAGAAAACAAAATTCTCGTCAGAAATTAATTTTTTCTGATCGTTTAATATAAAAACTGAAGCATCTAAATCGAATGCAGAACCCGTAGAAGAGCTGTTGGTATCCCAACCTAAACCTATTGTAAATTTAGGAGCATTGATATTTTCTCTTTGCCCCTTTTGCAAGTTAATAGCCATATTAAATTAATTTATAATTGTTGTTTTTGATATAATCTTTAATGAGATGTAAGTTTTTCGAATAGGCCTCTATGGTGTGGTAATTGTTACCTAACGATAGGTCGTAAAGCTGATTGATAAAATCGGCACTTCTGCGTTCTAAAAATATGGTAAAACTGCCCGAAGTAGTATTTAAAATATATTTTACGATACGGGTATTGAAACAAAAATTTCCGCTATCGATAATTTGTTCCAGATCAAAAATAGACTTGATCTGATGGTAATT
>Ga0065714_10002221_pt1 | contig 46300 bp, 37 predicted proteins | sample MisRhiReplicate2_FD_59101 | JGI IMG/M metagenome (GOLD analysis project Ga0065714, IMG submission 59101) | Miscanthus rhizosphere microbial communities from Kellogg Biological Station, MSU, sample Rhizosphere Soil Replicate 2: eDNA_1 v2... | ecosystem: Host-associated > Plants > Roots >...
AATATCACCATACATATGATATTAACCCGATAAATACAGACAAAAATCAAGTAATAGACAGCAATTAATCAGATTTATTTATTTTTTATCAATAAAAACACAAAATAAATACCTGTTTATTCATATTTATATTAATTTAGCCTCATAAAATCATTAAAGTAGTAGAATAAACACCATGAATCACCTGATTCCGACCTCTATCACTTAATAATCAAAATAATTTTATTCGTTTTTACATAAAAATCGAGTAAAATCAGCTCTGGATAGCTAAAACGATTTACCAAAATATTAATGACAAATGAAATGAAACAATAAACAAGCAGCCGAAAACAACTAAAACAATTTAGCCTATGGAATAACCTAACATTCAAGCTCAAAAACAACCAAGAGAAACTTCAGTGTTTCAAACCAAACCAATCAATCTGAACTCCTGGACTCCTGATTACAAACAGGGGACAGGTATTAACTTAAAATTCATGAATGCAATTTTGTATAAGAATAAAATACTGGGCATCCTTATGCTATTACAGATCGTACTAGGGACTACATTTAGCGGCTATGCCCAATCCACCACAACCATCCAGATTACCGGAATCGTTAAAGATGCAACTGACAATCAACCATTACCGGGGGTTTCAGTAATCAATAAGCAGACCAATAATGGCAGTTCCACAGACAACCAGGGCCGTTACTCGATCAAGATACCTATCGGAGGCACCATCCTGTTTCAGATGCTTGGTTATAAACCAAGGGAAGTTGTCGTAAAAGCCGGGGATTCGGATATCGAAATCAAGCTGGAAACTGACCAGAAGATGCTCAATGATGTTGTGGTCATCGGTTATCAGAAAGTTTCCAGGAGAAAAGCCAGTGCGGCCATCACATCAGTAGACCCTAAATCTATTGCAGATGTTCCGGCACCATCCCTGAGTACCCTATTACAAGGGCGTGTTGCCGGATTAAACGTACAGAACTTCTCCGGCGAACCAGGTGTAAGAAGTACGGTGGTACTGCGCGGAAACACTGCCGTGAGCAGGAACATCGACAACAATCCCAATTCCGCTTCCGGTAAAGCCAGTTTAGCAAGGGCCATCAGCGGACCACTGTATGTAGTGGATAACGTCATGCAAAGCACAGAAGATATCGCTGCTTTAAATTTTGGAGGTGGTACCGGTACAGATGTCCTGGCAGGCATTCCCATTAGCGATATCGAGAACATCGATATCTTAAAAGATGCATCAGCCGCAGCAGTCTATGGATCCCGCGGAGCCAATGGTGTAATCCTGATCACCACAAAAAAAGGATTAACCGGAAAAACACAGATTAATTTCTCCACCTACCATGGCATTACAGAACGTCCGAATCTCGATCAGGTATTGATCGGAGCAGAAGAGGGACGTGCGAAAATGGAGCTGATCAACCATTACGGAACCTATGACAACTTAAAAAACATCCCTCAAATACTCACCGATAGTTTAAATACTGCTTTTAATAACGCCAATGACTATAGAGGCCAGCTTTACCAGACTGGTAAAGTGGACAATTACGACCTTTCATTTACCGGAGGCACAGAACAGTTCACTTATCGTTACGGGTTAAATTATTATTCTGAAGATGGTATCATTAAAAAATCAGGCTTCGACAGGTACAGCATCAACAGCAGAATGGGCCTGAAGCTTGCACCTAAATTAGAGCTTGGTGTTCAGATTCGCTACAATCGTCTGGACAGGCCGAGATCTGTAAGTGATTTAAGCGGAGGCAACAGCCCCTTTAATGGTGGGTATTATGCCAGCAGCCCATTGCCATCTTCAAATCTTTTTCTCCCTGATGCAAACAGAGATTTCATCTTTGGAAATACCAATATCCAGACGGATGCCAATACCAATAACAGCTTAAGCATCAGTCCGACCATAGATTGGAAAATTTCTGACAAATGGCTATTCAATACCATTATATCATACGAAACTGCGAACAGCAGAAAAGACACCTTTACCCCGGGGACGGTTCGCCGAAGTGGAACAGGATATGCAACCAGCTTTGTAGACAATTCCGCAAATTATTTAATGAGCAATACCATTCAGTTTTCGACCGCTATTGATGATACCCATCATTTAAATCTGCTTGCCGGACAGAACACTGAATTCCATCAATACAGGGCAACCTATGCCGAAGCCGACGGGATACCCAACGACCAGATCAGTGTGGTAAAAGTGATCAATAAAATGGGTTCTTATGCCTATTCGGATTTGATTGAAAGCGGTATTCAGACTGCCTTTTTCAGAGCCAACTATGATTTTAAGGGTCGGTATCTGTTTTCAGGAGTAATCAATGCCGATGCCTCCTCAAAATTCGGTAAAGGCAATCGCGTTGGTTTCTTTCCATCATTCTCTGCAGGATGGATCCTCAGTGATGAACCTTTCATGAAAGCTGCCAGCTCCTGGTTGACATTGTTAAAGATTCGCGGCAGCTATGGCATCACAGGCAGGCAGCCCGATGGTGGCGATAGTTACCTGTCATTCAATACCTATAATGTTGGAGCAGGCAGTTTCCCTGGCAGTTCAAATCCATCAACAGGTCAGAACGAATCCAATACTTATAATGGGGTTCCTTCTGTGTCGCCAAACTTTTCCGGAGGTTTATCCAACAGTAAGCTTACCTGGGAGCAATCAAAACAGGCAAATATCGGTATCGACCTCACTTTGTTAAATGGCAGATTTAATTTTGTGGCTGACGCCTATGTCAGAAATACGACTGAAGGCATATTTCCACTTGCGCTCCCAATTACCACAGGTTACTCAACCATTACTTCAAATGCTATTGGCACCAGAAACAGCGGTATTGAAACGCAATTCATTGCCCATTATTTCAATCCATCAAAAGCATTTCAATGGGAAACAAATTTCAATTTTGCTTTCAATAAAAACCTGATCACATCGCTGCCAAATGGTGGCCGGGACATCTATCTGGATAAATTCCTTTTGCGACAAGGACAGGCTATCAATCAGTATAATGTATTTGAACAAACAGGCATATATGCCACTGACGGAGATGTTCCTGTGAATCCTATCGACGGAAGCGTGCTTAGCTTTTATGGATACCCCTTTAAAGGCGGAGATCCGATATGGAAGGATCAGAATGGGGATGGAATTCTTGATGCAACAGATTATGTGCCTGCCGGGAATCCAAATCCAAAAATGACCGGAGGTATGGTCAATACATTCAGCTATAAAAATTTCAGCCTTTCAGTATTCGCCACATTTACACTGGGCAGAGACATCTATAATGATTACCTGGTAGGAAAACTTTCCCATTTAGTGCCTACCGATGATGGTGATCCTGACCCGCTGCACGCCTTGAGTAACAATGCATTTCCTTATTTAAATGGCATTAATTATTGGAGGAATCCTGGAGACAATGCGAATTATCCATCCCTGAGTTCATTCTCGGGAACCCGTTACAAATACGCTGCAGTGAGTTCCAGATGGGTTGAAAATGGATCTTATGTCCGTATAAAAACAGCCACTCTGGCCTATGCATTTAAGCCAAAAGTACTACAAAGACTATCCTTAAGCAGGCTAAGGGTATACGCGATGGCGGATAACCTTCATATTTTCCAATCGGCCAATTTACCGGATGCTGAACAGGTGGATGCCTTTGGTATTTATAATGGCAGCGGTTACGCCATACCTAAAAAGTATACGATAGGTCTGGAAATAGGGCTTTAATAATTTATCATTTATTAAATAGGAAATCATGAAAATACATTTCAAAAAACATATTGCAGGGCTTTTGCTTTTTACGCTGCTCATCAGCACGGCTGCCTGCAAAAGAATTCTGGATCTTGAACCCCACAATTCGACCTTTACCGGAGCTTACTTTACCAATGGGCAGGATGCAAACAGTGCCATTTCCGGAGCCTATGCCTCTTTAAGAAGGGTGCTGCTCAACAATTATTCCTGGCATGTGTATGGCGATGCGCCATCAGGTGAATTCAGTATCAGATCTGACAGGGACAACCAGAATTACAACATTTCAAACGGAGAATTTACGGGTTTAAACGTAGGTTCGGGGAACTGGAACTGGCAATCTTACTATCAATTGTTACAGCAGCTGAACCTGGTCATCAACAAGGTTCCGGGCATCGCAATCGAGAAATTCACCAACCAGGATGACAAGAAACGCATCATAGGCGAAGCCTATTTTCTTCGTGCTTTCACCTATTTCTACATGAGCAGAATATGGGGAGATGTGCCATTAAGACTTGAACCTGATCTTGATATTAACCAGGCCAGAAACATTCCCCGTACACCGGCACCCCAGGTGCTTGCGCAGTGCCTTAAGGACCTTGAACTTGCCAAAGCCAATCTTGTTTTTGGCTATAGTGATGAAAACCAAAGGGCGGTAAGGGCAAATAAGGGAAGTGCACTCGCTTTGGAAGCACACATAAAAGCATGGACCGGAGATTACGCAGGGACTGAAATCGCTGCAGATGCTGTCATTAAGGATGGGGGATACGTGCTAAGTGATTCCACTCAGTATTCGAAAGTATTTATTGGTAAATCACTGGAAGGAATTTTTGAAATCAATATCAGTTACGGGCAAAGTGAGGGCATCTCTTTAAACGGAGGAGGATATGCACCAACCCTTAGCAGACCTTACGTAGCCAACAAAGCAGATATCCAATGGCCGGTAAATACCGCTTACATCAATAAAATCTACAAAGATACTGCTGATATCCGGTACAAAACCTTCTTCTTCCAGGCGCAGTCATCTGAGGGGCAGACCATTAAGTTTTCCAATGTGACTTATGCAGACGGTTCGGCTAAAAATGACCCAAGGTTATCGAACAACCTGATTATTTTCCGTTTGGCAGACCTCTATTTGCTCCGTGCTGAAGCGCTGAATAAGCTTGGCCGCGACGGCGAAGCCCTACTACTGCTTAATGCCATCAGGAAAAGGGCTAAAATCGCGGATTATGCCGGAGCAGGCACTGACCTGGGCACAACAATCCTTGAAGAAAGACTGCGTGAACTCTATTTCGAAGGCCAGTCTTATTACGATATGGTAAGGACCAAAACATTACCTAATTACAACGAGCGCTTTAAAGACCAATTTATGAATGGTGCTCCCGAAGGTGGCTGGTTATGGCCAATAGACCCCGGGATGTTCAAAGACGATTTTACCTTAACACAAACTCCATACTGGCAAGGAAGACTTTAATCATTAAATGAATCAGATATGAAAAAATTAATTATGATAGGTATTGCAATAGTCACCGCCATTACGGTTTACTCCTGCAAGAAAGAATATGTGATCGGCGGTAGCCTTTACAATCCTAAAGTTGACATGACCACCTACGATTACCTGAAAACCAAGAAATTATTCGATACGCTCATCATCATGGTAGATCGCATGGGCTTAAAGGATGAAGTCAATTCCAGTGGGACAGTTTTTGCCTTAACCAATTACGCAATCAGCAATTATGTCAAAGAAAAACAGGCGCACCTGCGTGTTAAACTAAACGATGAAAACCTCGTTTTTACATTTGACTCGCTAAAACTCCCTGAACTTAAGGATTCTTTGAGGGCCTACTTGTTTAAAGACAGACTTCCGGTAGAAGCATTAACAGAAGTCGGGAAATTAAGAAAATCCAATGATGGGGAATTCAGGTTAATTCAGGCGATCCCGACAACGGATTATACCGACCCTAACATTTTCCCTGTTAAACCGAAGTATGTTTACCTCACCAAAATAGTTAAAAAGGAAGACGGAACGGGAACCATCCCTACGGACTCCACGCAACTCCCTTTGGTGGATCCTGCACAATTGCTGCAGGCACGTGTGCAGACCTCCGGGATCATCACCAACACCGGCGTGATCCATGTGGTCAACAACAACCACACCTTTACCTTTTTCGGTGACATTAAGAATTAATGATTTTAAGCACATAATATGAAAAAATATATAAAACTTATAGCATTCGCCTTTGCAGGGATAGGAATCATCCTCTCTTGCAAAAAAGTAGAAAACGGCTTTCTCAGCAATCAGATCAGGTACCGAGACAGCCCGATAAAAATTCAAAAAGGCATAACGGTTCAAACTAAGCCTGTAGACAATGATGGCTCCAGTGCTCCTGTAACTTATGAACTATTGGACATACGTGATGCGGTTACAAAAAAACATGCAGACTTACTCTATGCAAACTATGAGCGGTATATTTTTATCTCCCAGTTTGATGTGAACAGGGATACCACCGTAGAGCTTTTAAACAAACATAGAAAACTGCTAAACGCAGCTCCCCTAGAATTCAACACGCATACCGGGGCATTTACCTTTTATGGAACTACTGCCAATGCAGCTGTGGGGACCTATGAATTTGATATCCGGGCAAGCAATGAGAATGGCTCAAAGGATTTTAAAAACATCGGCCAGTTTTCCCTGTATGATGGACCGGTTGCAGAGCAATCTGCCGGTGGCGGCGCCTGGTTTAAAGACGGAACGAGTCAGTCCGGAGATATCGGGGAACCGGAAGTTAAAATCAAAAAGACTTCCAATGAGGGTACCTTGATTATTCTTAAAATCGTGGATAAAAACGGCACTCCTTTTAACCCTAAGAAAAATGAATTCATCAAGCGCGGTGACAGGAACAGCTTTGATACATTCGCCAGATTCCATCCCCTGGTATTAACCGATTCCACCATGTCCTGTAACTTTGAGGTAACGCCATTCCCACTTGTTGCAGGGCCTCCGGGACAGGGTTATACCATTTATTACCGGATCCCGGGCAACTTTGCCAAACTAGATGCCGGACTTACGCCAACTCCGGACAGGGGATACAGCATCAATCCCAGGTTCACTTTCCGGATCTACCAGGAGGGAACCTATGAGGTAACCGTCAGGGTTAAAAATGCAACCAGAGACGTTCTTTAGCGCCTAAATTACTGAAAGATAGACTAAGATTACCATCCCCCCGGAAAGATCAAAACTTTCCGGGGGGATTTTTGGCTGTAGTCATCCGGAAAAATCCGGTTCAACACCGATGATCATCTGTTGGAACTAAAGCCTGTGCGCTTAGTCTAGTCCAGTTGCCGGGAAGGAGCGGGGTTAAAACAGCTCCCTAGATCAGTCCCTGTAAAACACTATTTTTAATTAATTGGGCGGTGTTTTTGCAGTCAGATTTTGCCAGGATGTTGTTGCGGTGTTTTTTAACGGTCTCTTCACTGATGAAAAGCTTTTCACCAATTTCATTACTGTTAAGCCCTTCGGCTATGTGTTTAATGATATCTATTTCTCGCTTTGAAAACTGATTCCCATTTATCGATTTATCATCTACACCAATATTCATATAGGAAGGTTCTCCGTTAAGGCCAATCAATGAGAATTTATAGGTATTGAGATTGGTTAAGTGATCAATGCGGGTATGGATATTGAGTGATTTGCCAAACTTTCCTGAAGGATCGAGACTGAGCATGATAGCCTGGTGGTTAAACAGCGCATATTCTCCGCTTTTCAGCTTACCTCTGAGGCAGTAATTCACTTTGTATTTCAGCAATTTTTCGGCACCGATATTTTTGTAAAAGAAATCAGCTACTGCAGATTCTGCTTTTACCACAAAATTCACATCCTCGGGATGACCAATACTGAGAATGTCATTGAAAGTTACCGTTTGGTGATCAAAACCATGTATCTCGTAAATGGAAGCACTTACATTAGAAATCGACATGTCATGAAAGTCAATGATGTAATAGTAGAAGGGGCCTGTACTGATGATCGAATTGGTTAAATCGTCAAAGCTGATTTGCGGAAACGATGTGTTTTCACCTGCTCTGTTAATTTCCCACACCTTGTGGAGCTTCTGTATTTCAGGTTTCATACTAAGAGTTGATTAATAGCTTCGCTGGTATATATTAAATTCAGTTCCTTGACAAACTGTATAAACCGATACAGTCATAGGGCAATTCTGTTCCATAAAAATACTCAAAAAGAGGTATTGTGACGGGCTTTCTTTTGATTTATTTTCTAACTCAATTAATCAACTAAAAATGAAATACTTAGCCATTAATCCATACAGCAGCTAAAGGAAAACTGTCCTGTCATCAAGCAATCTTTTTCAATAGCGGAATGATATTCTCCAATGATTTCTGAAGTATGGTTTCCATTTCTTTCTCACCTTTTGATCCAAAAATAAGGTCCGTAATCCAGTTGCTTTTTTTATAAATGTCTATCGTAAGCCTGGTTTGATGATCTGCTATTTTGATTAAGGTGAAGTAAGTCAGCTGATCCCCCTTTTCATCGGTTTCACTAAATTCAATCCGGTCATCCGTATAAGCGTAGCTGCTGGAATAATAAATTGATTTTCCATTATTTATTGTCCACTTGCTCTGCATGCCGACTCTTGGTAACAAATGATCAAGTTCCTCTACTTTTTCCACACCTTCCCACCAGAGGTGGCGATATTCAAATGCACCTGCAGCATGAAATAAAGTAATGATGTCTGTTTCATAAATACGTGAAACAGCATGTGTTTTCCTTTTTCCTGAAAGGTTCAGCGGAGGCAAAGGGTCGTTCGCTATTTCGTTTTTCAATTGGCTCAGCTGTGTATAGTGAAAGTGTATTTCACCGGCTTCGGTCTGTTTGATGCTATCGTTCCAATTCATCCATGTCCTAAAATCAGCAGGAGGGTGGTTATCCAGTAAGCCTTCGGTCACCAACCAGTATTCATGCTGTGGAATGTCGTTCTTCAGCAACTGGTGTGCAACGATCACGTCTTTACCAATCAATTTACTGAAACTCTTGACATTGTATCCGGTAAATTCACCATAATGTGTGATCACTTTTAAGGAAAGTCCGGCGGCAGAGATGCAGGCCTTGCATTGGCAATACCTTCTTTGCTCATAAGCCATAAGATTTTTGTGAAACAGGCAAAACATCTTTTCCACCTGCTGATACAATTCTTTCAGTTGCGGAGCTTCACCAAATTTGTAAAAAAGTATGGCATCGCCTTCTATTTCTGAAACTTCAAGCCCCATCTGATTTGCATTGATCAGCAATTCCAGCAATTCCTGTATAATTGCGCGGCTGTGGTTAATTTCTGATTCTGTTACAAATCGACTGAAGCCACTGATGTCAGGGATAAAAAGCAGACCTTTTGTTTCCATTTCATACTAAAGTTACGAACAATAAACCAGCAGGCAAACATTATTTATGCGCTCGTTTCAATGCAATGTCTGGCTTTACCCATAGTTCCTTTAGGCCTTTGACCCTATGTTCGCTGAGGTCCGGAGAAAATAATAGCAGAATTTCATGTCAATTTCATAGTTGAGTTGCAATTTTGAGTAGCGAAAATGTGATCGCTGATAAATGATTATCATTATGAAAAGAATATTTCTGACTCTTGCTGCAATAATTGGCTTGATTTCATTCCGGTCATCGGCGCAGGTGAGTATAAATGTAAATATCGGATCACAGCCCCTGTGGGGGCCTGTAGGTTACGATCATGTGGATTATTATTACCTTCCTGACGTAGAAAGTTATTACTATGTACCTAAAAGGCAGTTCGTGTATCTGACCAATGGCAGGTGGGTTTTTGCGGCCTCTTTACCTTCCAGATATAGTGGCTATGATTTATACAACGGGTATAAAGTAGTCATCAATTCAAGGGAAGCTTACCGCAATTTTGATCATGACAGGGTTTATTACGCAAAGTATAAAAAGAAACACGGTCAGAAGGTAATTCGTTATAGTGACGATCCGCGTTACTATGTGGTTAAAGGTCATCCTCACGGTATCCCTCCAGGACAGGCAAAAAAAATATATTCGAAAGGAAAAGGGGGAGACAAAAGCAATTGGAAGGAGCATAAGGGCGGTAAAGATCACAGGAAACACTAGCTACTGAATGCTCTTTTGGATACCGCCTCGAAGTATCATTGGCCTAAGTACCTGAGTAAATATTTATAGCGTATATCTCAATCAGCACAATAAAAGCGCATTTCCTACGCTATATTTGCAATATGAGTTTACCGCTGCGCATCAACTTTGATGAAAAGGACTATACCTACGTGATCATCACCAAGGGAATTACAAAAGAAACCAGTGCAATCCAGATTAACCTGAATGACATGGAATATCAGTTTGTTCGCAATTCAAAAGGGGATTGGGATGTTGTCAATGCAACCGAAAACGATCATCATGGACTGCTGAAAGCGATAGGAAGAAACATCAAACTTCGGTATCGCGTGTAACAAAACAGCATTTCTACCAGGATCATCTGTCTGTTGAAAATCACATGATTCATCTTCGCCTTTGCACTAAAAACAACACCATAGCCAAGATGGGTTATTTATAAACAGGAGCAACAATCCGGGCCCACCTAATTACAGGATGGCCCCGGATTGTTGCTTATCTGACTACATGCGGTACTTACCTAAATTAAGTTATCCTCATCAGCTGAATCTGACCCGGATTCAACTCATCAGACCAGCTCAAGACCATCCAATAATAGCCTATCCCCGTAGCTGCTCAAAAAAAGCTGTTGATGGTCAAAAAAGATATTGATAGGAATATTCACTGTTAAAGCCTAATAATCAACTCATTTATAAGCTGATTATTAGGTACCTTTGCAGGTATTCAGCAATGCATCCTGAAAAGGAGGGAAGATATGACCATACTCTTCATAGTTATTGGATTGGCTTTATTATTTGACATCATCAATGGTTTTCATGATGCAGCCAATTCTATCGCTACCATTGTCGGAACAAGGGTCTTGTCTCCCAGATTGGCCGTGTTATGGGCAGCTTTTTTCAATTTCATTTCCTACTTAATATTCAAACTTCATGTGGCAAATACAATTGCCAAAGGGATTGTCCACCCTGAAATTGTAACGATGCAGGTACTGATAGCGGGCTTACTGGCTGCTATTTTATGGAATCTGGCCACCTGGTTTTTTGGGCTTCCTTCAAGCTCTTCCCACACCTTAATTGGTGGTTTCGTTGGAGCGGCTATTGCCAGTGCAGGTTTCAGTGCGGTAATCTATTCGGCAGTTTTAAAAATCATCCTGTTCATTTTTTTAGCGCCCCTTATCGGTATGCTGGTTTCTATGCTGATATCCATTGCGGTCATGTGGGTTTGTAAAAATTCTAACCGGGGAACAGTAACCAGACATTTTAAAAAACTTCAGCTGCTTTCTGCAGCCGCTTTCAGTATCGGACATGGTGCAAATGATGCGCAAAAGATAATGGGCATCATCGCTGTTGCCTTAATTGCCTCCGGAGAATTGGATAAAACTGCCTCGATACCTTTTTGGGTGGTCATATCTTGCCATAGTGCAATGGCACTGGGTACTTTACTCGGGGGTTGGCGTATTGTTAAAACTATGGGCTCCAAAATCACCCATTTAAAGCCATTTGAAGGTTTCAGCGCTGAAACGGCCGGGGCAATTACACTTTTTTCCACAAGCATATTGGGTATCCCTGTAAGTACAACCCACACGATTACCGGAGCCATTATAGGAGTGGGGGCCATCAGAAGGGTTTCAGCTGTACGATGGGGCATCACCATCCCGATAGTGTATGCCTGGGTATTGACCATTCCTGCAACCGGATTGCTGGCCGCTGCGATACACTACCTGCTGTCATGGATAATTTTCTGATATTTTACCGGTATCCATTATCTTTACCACCTCAATTGTAATTTAAGAAAATGGGTGTTGCAGTCAGTGTTTTTAATTGGAGTGGGGGAAAGGACAGCTGTCTGGCCCTGCACCATATTTTGCAAAATCAGCAGTTCAGTGTCCGGTATTTACTGACTACAGTGAACCAGGCCCATAATCGGGTGAGTATGCATGGGGTAAGAGAAAGTCTGTTAATTCAGCAGGCAGAAAGTCTGGGAATCCCGCTGTATCAGATCAGGCTACCTGAATCGCCGGATATGGCTACTTATGAGCAGCAGATGAATCAGCACCTGATGTTACTCAAAGCCCAGGGCATTACACATTCCATATTCGGAGACCTGTTTTTAGAAGACTTAAAGGCCTATCGGGAAACCAAGCTTGCTGAAATTGGATGGAGCGCTGAATTTCCGCTCTGGAAAAGAAATACGACGGCGGTTTTACAGGAATTCATTTCCCTGGGTTATAAAACGATAGTGGTCTGTGCCCAGCAGGGGCTTGAAGATTTTTGTGGCAGGATCATCGATGAGCATTTCATTGCGGATCTTCCACCGGGCATAGATCCATGCGGGGAGAATGGAGAGTTTCACACCTTTGTATTTGAAGGACCCTTGTTTAAAAAACCGATTGATTTCAGCCTGGGAGAGAAAGTATTTAGAACTTTTCCTACACCTGCCGGGGAAGCTCCGCAGGGTTATTGGTATATAGATTTAATTGACCAGGCGAATGCTTAATCATGCAAAGTACGATGATTCAAAAATAAACCAGCAAATCTAAAGGAGCTATATATGGCAGACAAAATCGAAGAAATGCGGGCTAGCTACCAACTGAGTGGAGAAGATAGCATTTTGCCTATGCTGGATGATTTCCTGACTGAGCAAGAGATCAGGGAATATTGCTGGAGTGTATTGCGGACTTTTCCTGACCTGAAAAAGGAAGACTGGTTCATTGGAATAGAAGGAGGGGATTACATTTACGGTTTTTCCGGCCACTATGTTTTCATTACCGATGACATCTGGAGCTTTAATCTGATTGCCAAACCAGCGGTATTGGAATTACTGGCCGGGAGAATCAGGGCCTTAAAGGCATCAGCTTTTTGAAGTAAGCTAATAGCAATCAGGTTTCAATTGGGCTTTCAGAAAAAGTGGAACCAAAAAAACCATGATCCGGGAGATGACAGGTATTTTAAAAAGTACTTTGAAATACAAAGTTATATACATACCTTTATTAAGGTATTTTAAAACTCTAGATCATTGTCAATTATGAAAAATAAAGCAGGTAAAATCAGCGGGTTCATCATAGGGGTAGTGGGCTTCCTTTCGATGTTTAAGATTGTTTTCCTTAAAAATATTCCTCCTTCAGATGAGCTGGCTCCAGGAATGGTCGTTATTGTTGCGGTAATGATCGGACTGCTGTTTGCATTTATAGGTTCATCAATTCAGCAGTATTCGGCAAAAAAGCGCGCCTGAGTTTTTTTGTTTACCGGCCAGAAAGCTGTTGTAAATTCAGCAGCAGCATAGAGAAGACATTGCCTTATTTCTTAGCCAGGAGTACTTCCGGTGGACTATGGCATGATGTGGCAGCAAAGAAAACCGGCCAGATCCCTTACTGTACCATCAGACAATTCATTTCTAAAACAAGATAGCCGCAACGGGACTTTTCTTGTTTTAGTATAATTCGAATGTGATATATTTTTTGTTTTTAGTGTTAATTTATGGCTATTTTAAGGTTAATTATAACACTTTTTGATGTTTTTTCCTAGTAATCTTCAATAATCTCAGTATATTCGCTTAATCATTCCTTTTTTTATTACAATTATTGTGCATTTTAGGATGATTACGTAGTAATTACTTATGACTGCATTTAAAATGAAGATAAACTCCGTATTAAGTTTCTGTTATGACCAGATTTCTCTGGTACTCATTCCAGTTTCCGCCTTTATTTCCATTGCTATCCACGATTTTGTAATTATTTACGCAAATAAATTACGCACCTCTTTTTGTCGGAATATTTTTTTAGAATCTACCTATTATAGACTATTGCTACCTCCCTATGAGAAAAAGAAAACACAGTACCCCCCTAAAGAATTTAGCAGGATTGCTAATTACATTGTTTATTACCTCCTGCGTCAGTACCAAGAAAGTCCCGTACTTTCAGGACATTTCTCTGGCAGATAAATCTGCCATGGAAAAGACGGCTGCATTTACAGATCCTGTAATCCAGCCAGACGACATACTTGCGGTATCTATTTTTACAATAGACCCATTAAGTTCAGCAGTGGTAAATCAGACGACCACCGGACAGGCCCTAGGCGCAAGTTCCGCGTCCACCATTGGTCAGCAGCAGGTCAGCGGCTACCTGGTGGATAAAAACGGAGAGATTGAACTCGCGGTTATAGGAAAGATCAAGCTTATCGGGCTCACCACTTTCCAGGCAAGAGACCTGATCAGAACAAAAGCTGCCGAACTTTACAATAACCCTAGTGTTCAGGTTCGCTTCGCAAATTTCAAAATTACCATATTAGGAGAAGTGGCACGACCTGCAGCCTACACCTTACCTAATGAAAAGGTTAATATTTTAGATGCGATAGGTCTTGCAGGCGATCTCACGATCTACGGAAAACGGGAAAACGTATTGCTTATCCGCGACAATAACGGTAAGAAAGAATTCGCACGTTTTAGCTTGAATTCATCAGAATTATTTAACAGTCCATATTTTTATCTGAAACAAAACGATGTGATTTACGTAGAGCCAAACAAGGCACGTATCGCTGCGAACAACGCATCAAGAACCCAGACTTTTGCAATACTCGGATCAGTATTGTCGGTTTTAATTATCTTAATTACAAGGCTTTAATCATTTTTTCATTAGTAATCATCCCCTATGAGTACAAGATCAAATCAACTTCCAAAAGATGAAGGCCTGGATATTAGTAAGCTGCTGCCCAAAATTATCAGAAAATGGCCTTTAATAATGTTATCGGTAATCGTTTGTTTAGGCGCCGCCTATTTATACCTGCGATACACCACCCCCATGTTTAGAATTTCGGCAAGGGTTTTAGTAAATGACGAAAAAAAGGGAGGCAATGTACTTGGTGCTGCTGCCGATGCCCTGGGTGATCTTGGAGGCTTATTGGGCACCAAGAGCACCGTAGATAATGAAGCCGAAATACTCCAGACCAGATACCTGATGGAGCAGGTGGTCAAGGACATGCAGCTCAACATTACCTACATAAAAAAAGGCCGCGTTAATGACATTGAAATTTACAAAAGCCCATTTACCGTAAAATTTATTGCCGCAGAGGATACCATTAAGGCAACAGGTTTTGATCTGGAGTTGCTGAAGAACAACAAACTTTCCCTAAAATCCGGTGTATTGGACACGGTAATCGATTTCAACGGAAAAGTCACTTTTCCTAAAGTCGGCACCTTTGTGATCACCAAAACACCAGGACAGCTTTTTGACCCGGAGGAACGCTATAAGTTTTCTGTTGTTTCTGTTGATGAGAAAGTGGCCGGTTTAATGAACGATTTGAATGTGTCAGTCGGAAATAAGCTGATCACGGTAATCGACCTGAGCATCAACCATCCGATTCCTAAAAAAGGTGAAGATATTTTAACTGAGCTGATCAGTAAGTATGTTCAGGGAAACATTGATGACAAAAATGAGGTTGCTGACAGTACCATTAAATTCATAAGGAACAGGCTGAGCCTGATCAGTTCCGAACTTGGTGATCTGGAAGGGAATATTCAGGGCTTTAAGCAAAAAAATAACCTTGCCGACATGACTGAACAATCTAAACTTCTGGTGCAGAATACCAGCGCGTTTATGAATGAATTGTCCAAGGTGGAAACCCAGCTGAGCATCTTATCAAACCTCCAGGATTATTTAAAAGATGAAAGTGGAAATCGGGTATTACCCAGCTCAATTTTACCGGGAGATATGGTCTTCACCGGCTTAATGGATAAATACAATGCTTTGCTGCTGGACCGCGACAGAAGGCTGCTTGGTGTAACAGAAACAAATCCGGTAATTACCAATCTGGATAAGCAGATCAAAAATATGCGGACTGATATGCTGGCAAATCTGATCTCTACCAAAAATGGCCTGATGATTACCAAGGCTAAATTGGAAGGACAGATGAAATCGGCTGAAGGAAAGGTCCAACAGGTTCCGGCTACCGAAAGAAATTATCTGAATCTGGCCAGACAGCAACAGATCAAACAGGAGCTGTACATATATCTGATGCAAAAGAGTGAGGAAACGGCCATTTCCAAAACCTCAAATATTGCCAATTCCAGGACCATCGATCCGCCTAAATCTGAATTTAAACCTTTCAGTCCAAAGAAATCCGTGGTTGCGCTTATTGGTTTGTTTATGGGATTGGCAATCCCGATCGGAATCATCTATCTCCTTGAAGTGCTGAATGATAAAATTAACACAAAAGAGGACATCACCGACATTACCGAAGTCCCGATTCTGGGAGAAATCAGTCATAGTGATGATTCTGCTAACCTTGCTGTTTCAGACAATTCCAGGTCTGCCATTTCGGAACAGTTCAGGGCATTAAGAACCAACCTGTCCTTTTACCATAACGAAAACGAAAAAACCAAGGTCATTCTGCTTACCTCGAGTATGTCCGGAGAGGGTAAGTCCTTTGTAGCAATCAACCTGGGCAATATATTGGCCATTGCCGGAAAGCGTGTACTGCTGATGGAGCTGGACTTAAGAAAACCGGGCTTGTCCGGCAAGCTAAATGCTTCCAACAGTGTCGGTTTTACCAATTACATCATCGACAAAAATCTGAGTGCCGAGGACATCGTAAAACCTTTGAGCATTCACGAATCGCTGTTCATCGTAAGTTCAGGCCCTATTCCGCCCAATCCTGCGGAAACTTTACTGAGCCCTCGTGTTAAAGAGCTGATGGAGGAGCTTAGAACGCAGTTTGATTACATCATTGTGGATGCCCCGCCAATAGGAATCATCACTGATGCACAGTTGCTTGAGCCCTATGCGGATGTCTGCCTGTACCTGGTAAGACATAAGTTCACACGTAAGAATCAGCTGCATATTGTGGATGACCTGTTCCGTAGCAAGAAAATGAAAAAGGTAGGGATCGTGATCAACGACATTGTGCTGTCTGATTCCTATGCCTACGGCTATGGTTATGGCTATGGCAGCTATGGCGAGGAAATAGCCAAAAAAGGTTTCTGGAAACGAGTTTTTAAAGGGTAATATGAAAGCCGCAAAAAAAGTTTTTTACAATACCGGTTTCCTTTATGGAAAAGTGGTGATTACGATGTTTATCGCCTTGTTTTCAACACGCCTGATACTGAAGTCTCTGGGGACAGAGGACTTTGGTATCTTTAATTTGCTGGCTGGGGTTATTCTGATGCTTTCTTTTTTGAATGGAGCAATGACGGTAACCACACAGCGCTACCTCTCTTTTTTCCTGGGAAAGGGGGAGGTAGAAAAAAACAAAGAAGTATTCAAAACCAGTATAACCCTGCATTTAATCATTGGATTGCTGGTTGTTGCCCTGCTTGAAATTGCCGGACTGTTTCTTTTTGATGGCTGGCTGAATATACCCCCTGGGAGGATTGAAACAGCAAAATATGTTTTTCATTTCATGGTCGTGAGCACCTTCTTTACCATAAATGCAGTGCCCTACGATGCTGCAATCAATGCCAATGAGGATCTTTTGTTCGATTCGCTAAGTGGTATTTTAGAGGCCGTATTGAAGCTGGGGATCGCTTATTATCTATTGTATACTCACTTTGATAAACTCATTACCTACGGGATTCTGGTTGCTGGAGTAACCATCCTGATCAGGCTGATTAAAACAGTCTGGTGTTCGCTAAAATATGCGGAATGCAAGTTTAGTTTCGGCTTTTCGGCCAACTACGCACTGCTGAAAGAAATGGCTTCTTATGCGGGATGGAATTTATTCGGCGCCTTGTGTTATGTGGCCAGTTCTCAGGGCTTAAGCATCATTCTGAATAGGTTTTATGGGGCTAAGATCAATGCATCTTATGCGGTTGCAAACCAGGTCAACTCACAAATGCAGTCCTTTTCGGTGATGATGGTAAGGGCCTTTAATCCACAGATCGTTAAAAGTGAAGGTGGGGGCGACAGGGAAAGGATGATCAGACTGGCTACTCAATCCAGTAAATTTTCCGTTTTTCTGCTGCTGTTCATGGTTATTCCCATGCTCACTGAGATGCCTTTTATATTGAAGTTCTGGCTGTCAAATGTGCCTCAGTATACCGCAGTGTTTTGTACGGTCGTTCTGATGACCAGTGTGGTCAGTCAGATGTCCACGGGATTAAAAACAGCCGTTCAGGCTACAGGTAAGATCAAGTTATACCAGTCAGTGGTAGGTTCAACGGTTTTACTCACTTTGCCACTTTCGTATTTTTTACTTAAGGCCGGTTACCCTGCCTATTCGGTTTTAGTGGGTGGTCTGTGCCTGGAAGCGATTTCACTGGTGATCAGGTTAAAGATTGTTCAGGCTTTAACCGGCCTGTCCATACGTTCTTTTTTCAGGAACATCATTTTAAAGGTAGCGGTCATTACTACACTGGGAATAGGCCTGTCTTTTTTACCAGGGCTTTTTATGCCAGAGGGCTTTATTAGACTGGGTGTGGTACTGCTGCTGAGCTTCTGCTCTACCTCATTATTGATCTGGAACTATGGATTCTTGCCGGCTGAACGTGATATGGTTACCGGAATTGCAAAAGGCCTGACAAAAAAATTATCCGGAATTCAGGTGAAATACGCCGGAAAATAAATAAGATAATAAAATTTAATTACATGTCTTTCATAAAAAAAATCGTCCCGAAAAAAGTTAAAATCATAGCTAAGTTGTCGAAACTTTATGCTTACGATTTTAATCGATTTATTAAAAATTCGAATGTTTACCAAACCTTCGATACTGAGAACAAACTTAAAGGTAAGCTAACCATCTATTACCATGTTTTGGAGAAGGGGCTGACTATGCCCGATACCCGACTTGGATTTGGGGAGCCTGTTGTGCTTGAACTGATAGGCATGATGAATATGTATCTGGATAAAAAATACAATTTATCCAGCCTGGAGTTTGTTCATTCCATGAATGTGCTGGAGGAATATGTTGAATTCCATGAAAAAAGAGGCTTTACTTTACAACAGCTCATTACCGATCAGGTAGCCAAACTGAGGTTGAGAATTACAGCCTACCAAACGCCAAAGCAATTCGAATTTGACAGAGAGGTTTATTTTGCCCACAAAGAGTCCTCGTTCGATAAATTCTGCCTTTCCAGGTACAGCTCAAGAAACTACAGTGATGTTGAAATCCCGGAAGAGGTGTTGATGAAGTGCGTCAGATTGGCGCTGAAATCACCTACTTCCTGCAACAGACAGGTGAACCGGATATACATGGTCAGGTCAGCAGCAATGAAACAGGAAGTGCTGAAACTGCAATATGGCAACAGGGGATTTGGACACCTGGCCGATACACTCTTTGTAATCACTGCTGACATTTCAGTTTTCCAGGGGCCAAATGACAGAAATGAATCCTTTGTAAATTCCGGAATGTTCGCCATGTCATTATTGTATGCGCTGCATAGATATGATATAGGCGCCTGCCCTTTGAACTGGAGTGTTGAAGTGCACAGGGATTTAAAATTAAGGCAGCTGCTTGGAATTCCGAACCATGAAAGAGTAGGCCTGGTGGTTTCCTGCGGATACCTGCCTGAGAAAATAAAAATAGCATCCTCACCAAGATTGGACGCAGAAGAAGTGGTTAAAATTTTATAAGTATATGAAAGACCAGCAAACAAAGAATATTGGATTAGTTACCTTCCATAATGTTTACAATTATGGAGGTGTTTTGCAGGCCTATGGCCTATGCAGGGCACTGAAAACACATCACATTGAGTGCATCGACTACCAGCAACAAGACCTTGATTTAAAATACAATCATAAGCTGTATGATGGCAGAAGAACATTAAAGCAGAACGCTAAGCACTTTGTAAAGCACTTTGTTTTAAAAAAAGGTGTTAAAAAAGAAAATAAGATCAAGGCGTTTATCAACGACTATATCCCATTGAGCAAGGGCGCTTATAAGAACCTTACCGAAGTGGATGTAAACAGTAAACAGTATGACGTTTTAATCAGTGGTAGTGATCAGATCTGGAATCCTCAGTTTACAGGCGGTAAACTGGATCCGGTTTACTTACTGGCCTTCGGAAATGACAGGGTAAAGCGATTGTCGTATGCTTCAAGCGCGGGCGCCCATAAGTTTGCAAATGGCGACCGGAACACCTTAACCACCTCTTTGGGTGCTTATAAAAACATTTCGGTAAGGGAGCAATTTTTAAAGGATCAGCTCTCCACCTTTATGGACAAAGACGTGAAGGTAGTGGTGGATCCGACATTACTATTGACAGCTGAAGAATGGAGGACCATCGCCAAGCCATTGTCGCATGAGATACCCAAGGACTATGTGCTGATCTATACTTTTGACAACAATGCTGTCTGCATTAGCATGGCAAAAGACATTGCGAAAAAACTAGGTTGCAAGGTGGTCTTCATCAGCAGTAAAAAACAGAAAGCAAATCTGGTGGACATATCTCTGGAGGATGTTGGTCCCAATGAGTTCATCTGGTTGTTTGACAACGCCAGATATGTGGTGACCAATTCATTTCATGGAACAACTTTCTCCCTTATTTTCAAAAAGAGCTTTTATAGTATCTATAAGAATTCCAACCCTTACAGGGTATTGAATTTACTGGATGTACTGGGATTGAAGGACCGGTTGATTAAAAGCGCTGAAGATGCACCTGATCTCACGGCGCCCATTGATTATACCATTCCTTCGAAATTATTAAGTGAACGTAGGGAAGACTCGATTAAATTTTTATTTGACTCCCTGTAAAACATATTAAATGACAGCTACTAACGAAGAACTTTTACCCGAAGAAAACCTAGAGAAGAAGTCAAAACTGATCTCATTCATTTTGATCTTCAACCTTTCTTATTTCTTCTTTTTCAGGCCATTGAATTTAAATGACGACCTGTTAAAGGCATTCTATTATGTGCTGTTGGCTGGGATGATCTTCTATTCAAGAGGTTATATATTCGGTTCCTACAGGGATAGGTTTTCTTATATCATAAGGACCATGTCCCTGTTTACTTTCATCTCCATATTCTGTGCAACGCTGTTTTGGAAACAAGGGCTTCTGGATACATTCATTTCGACCATACCTAATTTCTCCTTCCTGTTTTACTTTTATCTGGCAAAGAAGCGGCCCCAAATGCAAGAGGTGGAGCGCTTTATATGGGTGTTTGTAGCCATTTACCTGGTCTGCTTTTATGTAGGCCTGGCTGTTTCTCCATTCAGATTGTTCAAGGGCTATGGTGAACTGGATAAGGAAATTGATACCAGTCGCGGGATTTCAAGGATAAGGCTCACCTTGATCGGGGCTGGCCCGCTTTACCTGGCCTATTTCCTGTCCATCTCGAAAATAAAATACGCTTTCAGTAAGAAATGGGTAGTGGTATGCGTGGTATTGTTTGTGACCATAGTACTTCACCTGGGCAGACAGGCCATTATTTTCAGTTTCATTTTAGGTTTATTGTATTTCCTGGATAACCTAAGCCTGATGAAAAGGCTTTTGGTTGTTTTTGGCTTTGTTGCGGCCTTCTGGGTACTTTTAATCGTGAGTCCGGTGATCTCCGCACTGATTGAAAAAAGTGAGACAGAGTATTCCGGTCAGAAGGAAGGGGATGAGAATCCCAGGATCGGGGCTTATCGGTTTTATTTTACTGAGGTATCTCCCAATGTAGTCACCGATCTGCTTGGGAATGGCAGATATTCACTTGGTAAATCAAAATACGGGCAATTTGTAGATAAGTACGGTCGCTCTCAGGGTTATGTGGCTGCTGATGTGGGTTACGCTTCTATATTTTTATATTTTGGTTTTATAGGCCTGTACCTGTTTCTTCGGCTGCTGATCGCCACGTTGAGAACGAAAGTCCCCAATGAGTTTGCCTATGCAAAATATTACATTTTTTTTCTGTTCCTGGGCAATATTGCAGGGAGCACATTATTAGGAACAGTCCCTGTTTTGTGCATCGCTTTATATGTCATCAATATTTCAAGAGAGCTGGTTTATAAATAATAAGTTATTAAATAATAAAAATATTAAAGTATATGTCTAAAGTTAAAGTTGTCCATATTGTTCATGATTTCCTGTTTGGCGGAATTGAAGCCTTTCTCTTTTATTTAACCCAGGCGCAGGCAAAAAATCCGGAGCTTGATGTGAGTATACTTTGCTGTCAGGATAAAGACGCGGTTGCCAATAAACGAATCGTAAATTCCGGTATCCGGATCTTTTATGTGAAGTTGAATCCTTTCGATTACAACCTCCTGACCTATAAAAAGATCCTGAAGATCACAAATGCTCACGACATCGTGCATTTGCATATTTTCAAACCGCTGATGGCCGAAGCACTCAGGTTCTCAAAAGCAAAGGTCATCTATACCAATCACAGTGCTGGTGTGGACGGCAGGCCGGATACCCTTTCCTTTAAAGCCAAAACCAGATTGCTTGTGCGCTTTCTGAATTCCATCTGTGATTCTGTAACCAACAACTCNCGCTACACCAAAGATTTCTGGGTAAAAATGGGTGTGACCAATCNGCACAATTCTGTGATCTATAACGGCGTTNTATTTAAGGACAGCTGGGATGAAAAGCGGGCGCTGNAAGAGTTTCCCTCATTAAATNAAAAGTTCATTATTGGTACAACCTCCAGGTTTATCAGCTGGAAGCGGGTAGAGTATCTGATTGAAGCATTTTTTGAGCTTCAAAAGAACAACGATGAGGTGATGCTATTGCTGGTAGGTGATGGGGAGACCAGAGAAAAGCTTGTGGCTTATGTCGATAAATTGGGTATCGCCAAAAAAGTCATATTTGCCGGATTCCAGACCAATGTAATAGATTACCAGGCTGTCATGAATCTATGTGTATTCGCATCAAGCTCTGAACCTTTTGGTCTGGTTGCGGTGGAATGTTTACATCTGGGCAAGCCAACCATCGTATTCAAAGACGGCGGCGGCATAACAGAGATCATAGAGGGGATAGAAAAAGATTTCATTGTAGATGACATCCCTCAGCTGACCAGCTTATTGCGTGCAAAATACACTGAGTTTGCCCAGGGAGCGCTTGATGATGCGGCCGGAAAACGGATTGAATATGCCGAAAGGTTTAATGTTGTTGAGATAGAAAAGGAGTTTTATAATCTGTATAAGAAAACTGTAAATATCTAGTTATGAAGAATTTTATATATCCTTCGAGAATAAAGGATTCGAACCTGGGTGATGTTTTGATTAACGCTTTGCTGATACGCGAAATATCAAAATTCGGAAAAGTTTTTATAGATGGTAAGGTGCCCTCATTGTACGATCTGGTGACCTTGAATAACCCCTTCGCTAAAAATATCGTAATTGTTGAGGGAATCAGGGCTTTTGAGGGTAAGCCTGTACTGAGGTGGCTGAATCTAGCCCCGGTTGTCGGTAAGGTTCATTTTGTTTTTGACCCTCCGGGTGCCTATTTTGAAGGAAAGGATGCGGCTAAAGCAAAATTTAAGTTTTACAAATATTTTTTGAGGGCCCTGGTATTAAAGACTGCTAAAATAGGTGTACTGAGATGGGGCGTTAGTTTAGGTCCATTCTCTGATGGAGGCTACGCTGATCAAAGAAAACTTTCGAATGTCTATGCGGATATAGCGGTCAGGGATTCCAATAATTACGATCATTTAAAAGAGAAGGGTTTTAAGAATCTTTCTTTGATTGATGACCTGGCATTTTTATATGACATAGGTAATTTCCAGTCTGTGATTGACAGCGTGGAGCTGGATTATAAGGGAGATAATTATGTGGTAATTTCCATCAGGGGAGATATTGAGGGTAAGGAGTTGAATAAGACTTACCTGGATCAGATTGCTATAAACCTGATGCGGATGTTCCCAGCTACGGTTATAAAAAATGAAGAGCTCATTCTGGCCTATCAGGTAGTTGAAGATCTGGAGTCACTACAGTACCTGAAAGCCATACTGGAAAGGAACAATTACAGGTGTACACTGATCGATAAGCAGCTGAGTTTTGCGCAGGCTATCGGCCTTTATGCGGGGGCGAGATTTTTATATACGAACCGTTTGCACGTAGCCTTACTGTCTATTTTAAACAATACAGTACCTATTATCCTTACCGATCTGAAGTTGCACCATAAGCTGGTGAACGTATTTAAGGATCTGGATCTGGAAGCCTTACTGATTGATACAAAGCCCGAGACCGAAATTAAGTTTAACATAGATGCGGAACATTCGTATCTGGAAAAATTCAGCCATTATAAAAAGCAAAAGGTAAAGACAATAACCGATCATTTTGATCGGATTTTTATGAATTAACGCGGCGCTGTTATTCACTGGCGCAGGATATAATTTGAAATATTAATCATGAAAAGTATGAGACTACTGGTTTTTTTTCTGCTCTGTTCATTCAATATTTTCGCTCAGAATAATGACAAGACTTTTTATGTTTCCTTAAGCGGAAACGACAAGTCAACCGGAAGCATGGATCAGCCTTTGCGCAGCTTAAATGCTGCATTGCAAAAGGCTGCCCTGCTAAAAGGAGGAAATGTTTCGATCCTGATCAGGGCTGGTACTTATTTTACTGATCAAACCATCAGCATCGGCAGTAATGACAACCTGAAGCACCTTACCATTGCCAGTTATAAAGGAGAAAAGGTGCTGCTTAGCGGAGGTGTTAAAATTGATAAATCCGCAGTGAAGAAAACCTCAGCGACCATTTACCAGATTGACCTGAAGAAAGCGGGCATCACCGATTATGGGGAATTGCAGCAGCATGGACACAGAAATGCGGTTACCGCTCCTTTGGAGCTGTTTTATGGCGGCCAGGCTATGGAGTTGGCAAGATGGCCAAACCATGGATTTTTGCCTATTGAAAGGGTTAGCAATCCGGGAATAAAGAATAAGGCCAGCAAAAATGCTGAAACAGGAGCCGTATTTGGTTACAGTTCCGACCGCCCGGCAAAATGGAAGAAAACCGACCAGGTGTGGGTTGCAGGTTTTCTGGCCAATGGATTCGCCAACGATAATGTACCGGTCAAATCAATTGATGTCAATAAAAAGGAAATCACCTTGAATGCGGCCACCAATTACGGGGTGAAAAGTACCGATGGGGCATCGCCTTTCAGGAGGTTTTTCTTTTACAATATCCCCGAAGAGCTGGACAGTTCGGGTGAGTATTATTTAGACCGGACAACCGGCATGCTTTCTTTTTATCATTCGGCTGAACTGACAGATGACCTCTTTGTTTCTATCTGCAGCACACCAATCCTGTCGCTGATCAATTCTAACAATGTAACATTGTCAGGGCTGGAGATTGGTTATGGAAGAGATATGGGTATTTACGCCCAGGGCACCAAAAACATTAACATTAAAAACTGCACGGTAATGAATCTGGGCACGTTGGGTATTGGAATTGGAAAGAATACTTCCGATAAATCTTTGTATAAGAGTTATGAAGAACTGATTTCATTTGACAAGACCTCAGCTTTTGTGATCAGTTCCTGCAAGATCTACAATACCGGAACAGGAGGCATTTTCATGACCGGTGGTGATAGACAGCAACTGGTACCGGCAGGAAACATGGTTGACAATACAGAAATCTACAACTATGCAAGAAGGAACTGGGTAAGTTCTCCTGCAATATTTTTGGGTGGGGTAGGTAATGCAATAAAGCATTGCTTTATTCATGACAGTGAAGGGCAGGCGATTATGTATTGGGGAAATAATCATGAAATCTCTTACAATAAAATTAAAAATGTCGTTAAAGAAATAGAGGATCAGGGAGCGGTGTATACTGGTCGTGACCGTTCTTCAACAGGAACAAGGATCCATAACAACCTTTTTGAGAACCTGCAGAGTCCTGGAGGATATATGGTTGCCGCAGTGTATATAGATGATGGAAGCGGAGGGATTAAGGTCGACAGCAATATCTTCAAAAATTGTGGTTCTACACGAGGCAAACTGCGGTTTGGAGCAGTTCATATCAATGGCGGAGGAGACAATACATTTGCCAACAATTACTTTCAGAACTGTGGCCTGGCAGTTTCCATGACTTCCTGGACTGACGAAAAATGGAAGACCCTGATGGGCACAAAAGAGATGAGCAAGAAGCTCAAGAGTGATGTCAACTCAGGCTCTGCGCTTTTCTTAAAACGGTATCCGTATTTAAAAAGGCTGGCCTCAGATGACTATAAGCCGGGCCCGAATAAATTTAAGAATAGTTTATGTATAAATGTCAGCCGGTTTTCTTCAAACAAATCAGTACTGGACAGCAATACGATTTCCTTTAGCAAGGATCCGGGAGGTGTTGACCTCAATGGAATAAAGCAAATTAACGTTTCGAATATCGGATTGAGAAAATAAAACTCATATCCACAAAATAACAATCAACCCCCTATTTAAATAAAATGAATATAAGCCCAATTTTATTATTTACTTACAAGCGACTGGACACCCTGAAAACTACGGTGGAAGCGCTTGCCAAGAATGAACTCGCAACCGATAGCGAACTCTTCATATTCTCTGATGCTGCTAAATTTGAAAAGGATGAAATTATTGTAAAGCAGGTTAGGGATTTCATAAAAACAGTAGCAGGATTTAAGGCGATTACGATAGTCGAAGCAGCGCAAAACAAAGGTCTGGCCAGATCAATTATTGACGGCGTTACTGCTGTTTTTGAGAAATTTGACACGGTTATTGTACTCGAGGATGACCTGAGTACCACCAGTAATTTCCTTACTTACATGAACACTTGTCTGGATCAATACCAATCAGATCCTGCAGCATTTTCCATTTCGGGATATTCTTTTAATCTCGGACAATCTAACACGGATCACGACGATGCGTATTTTTTAAGACGCGGCTGGTCATGGGGTTGGGCTACCTGGAAAGATCGTTGGGCGGATGTGGACTGGGCTGTTAAGGATTATTCGCAGTTTAAAAATGATTCAAAAGCGCAAAGGGAGTTCGCTGTCGGCGGATCAGATTTGAATAAAATGCTGGCCGAGCAAATGGAGGGTCGTTTGGATTCCTGGGCAATACGCTGGTTTTATCATCAGTTCAGAAAGGGCGGTTTGACCATATACCCTGTATTCTCAAAGGTATTTAATAATGGTTTTGATCAATTCGCTACGCATACCAATGGTTCAGGGCGAAGATATTTACCCGCATTGGATAAGGAAGAGCGGATGAGTTTTTCCTTGCCGGATAAAGTTCAGGTTAATCAATTTTATCAGCATAAATTCATCCTTAAAATGGGATTGGTGTCAAGGATTATCTCGAAAGTGGAAACGATTTTTCAAAAGGCTTTCAAATGAGTGTAATTGCTTTAATAAAGGACTTAAGGGATTTGTATTTAGCCAAAGTGAAGTGGGCTAGATACGACATTGCCGAAGGATTTCATGCCGGTGTACGGGTAAGGATGTGGGCGAAAAATCAGATTAAGATTGGTAAGCATTTTTACATTGGGAGAGACTCTTTAATAGAAACCGATTGCTTAATCGGTGATTACGTGATTTTTGGAAACAGGGTAGGTGTGGTTGGCCGATACGATCACCATTTTCAGCAGGTAGGTACACCAATAAGGATCGCCTCATCGATTCGTGAAGAAAATTATGACTGGAAGGGCAAAAGCCTGTTGACAAAGATTGGCAATGATGTCTGGGTTGGCTACGGGGCAACAATAATGCAGGGGGTCGTTATCAATGATGGAGCAATTATAGCTGCAGGATCAGTGGTTACAAAAGATGTAGCGCCTTACAGTATTTATGCAGGGAATCCGGCTAGAAAGATTAAGGACAGGTTTGATTCTGAAGAGGATTTGAATACTCATCTGAAGGAATTAACAGCGCTTCTCAAATGAGAAAGGGCTAATAAAAAAAGGAGGACGTACCGAAATTGGTCGTCCTCCTGATTTAGGGAGATTAGGTATTGTAGGGTCTGTTAGTTCCAGTTCATTTCTTTAACTTCGTTATAAACTCTTTTTATCCCTTCTTCGAGGGATACTTTTGCTTTCCAGCCTTGTGCATTTAATTTACTTACATCCATTAATTTTCTTGGGGTACCGTCGGGCTTAGAAAGGTCTTTTATTACTTCCCCTTGGTAGCCAACAACTTTTACCACAAGATCTGCTAAATCTTTAATGGAGATATCTTCTCCAACTCCAATGTTTACCAGTCCTGATTCATTGTAGGTTTCCATCAGGTGTATGCAGGCATCCGCAAGATCATCCACGTATAAAAATTCTCTTTTAGGTGTTCCTGTACCCCAGATGGTTACTGAAGGTTCTGCATTATTTTTTGCCGCAATTACCTTTCTGATCAATGCAGGTAAAACATGTGAATTATTCAAGTCATAATTGTCATTCGGACCATATAAGTTTGTAGGCATCACAGAAATGTAATTACAACCATACTGCGACCGGTAGGCATCACACATCTTAATTCCGGCGATCTTTGCGATGGCATAGGGCTCGTTGGTTTGTTCCAGTTCACCTGTAAGCAAATACTCTTCTTTTAAAGGTTGCGGTGCCAATCTTGGATAGATGCAAGACGAGCCCAAAAACATCAGTTTGGTGACCTTGTTTAAATAGGAGGCATGGATCACATTGTTCTGGATCATTAAATTCTCGTATAGAAATTCGCCCCTGAAGACGTTATTTGCCAAAATACCACCTACCTTAGCTGCAGCTAAGAATACATACTCTGGTTTTTCGGTTGCGAAAAAGTCATTTACTTCCTGTTGATTCCTTAAATCTAATTCTTTTGAACTGCGTGTTATAATTTGCGTATAGCCTTGTTGTTGCAATTTTCTTGCTATGGCAGATCCAACCATGCCGTTGTGACCGGCTATGTAGATTTTTGAAGTGTGTTTCATTACTTGGTTTTCAGTTTGTCTTTGGCAAGCAAGTATAAAAACTTACTGTTTGTTGTTAAATACCTCTTAAATAGTCTCTTTGGCTCCTGCATTAAACGATAAAGCCATTCCAGGCTATTGTCCTGCATCCATTTTGGTGCCCGTTTCTGTGCTCCTGTGAATACAGGTAGCGCACCTCCGATACCAATCATTAACGCAGGTACTTTTCCTTTCATTTCAGCCATCCACATTTCCTGTTTAGGGCAACCCAGCGCAACAAAAACAAGGTTAGCTTCAGAGTCCTTTATTCTTTGTTCATCCTCCAGTTTTTCTGCAGCAGTAAGCTGACGGAAGGGTGGGGAATGCAGTCCTGCTATCTTTAAGTTTGGATAGGCCTCACGGATATAAGCTTCTGCGGTGTTGAGTACTTTTTGATCGCCACCATAGAAATAAACCGACAGCTTACTTTTTTCACATTCAGAAAGCAGTGCAGGCAATAAGCTCATGCCATCTACCCGATCTTGTTTCAGGTTGTATTTGTACTTGAAACCCTGTGCCAAAGGCATACCGTCCGGCGTTACAATGTCGGCCTGGTTCACTACTTTCGCAAATTCCGGAGTGTTATGTGCTTCAACGAGCATGTGGACATTCGCCACACAAACGTATGAAGAAACCCTTTCCATTGCATATTTAAGTATAGCGTCTATAAATTCGTTGTACGATCCGCTTGATACATCAATGGAAAGAAGTCTTTTTTTTGCTAACATAATGATGCATTATTATTCAAATTGATTTTTGACTGCATATCCCGATTCTTTAAGCATTCTTTCCTTTTGGAAGTGCTGTAAATCAGAGGTCATCATATCGTTAACTAGTCCTGCCAAGTCGTATTTTGGCGTCCATTTTAGTTTTTCTTTGCATTTTGTAGGGTCACCGATCAGTAGATCTACTTCGGTAGGACGGAAGTAACGTTTATCTACAGCGACAACTTCTTTTCCGACTTCTACCAGGTAGTCCGGATTGCTGCAGGAAACGACCGTTCCAACTTCGTCAACACCTTCGCCAGTGAACTCCAGGGTAATGCCTACTTCATCAAATGCCATTCTGATGAAATCACGTACTGTAGTGGTTATTCCTGTTGCAATCACGAAATCTTCAGGGGTATCATGTTGCAGAATTAGCCACATGGCTTCAACATAGTCTTTCGCATGTCCCCAGTCTCTTCTTGCATCAAGATTTCCAAGGTATAATTTATCCTGTAATCCTAAGGCAATTTTAGCAGTTCCCCGGGTAATCTTTCTGGTCACGAAGGTTTCTCCGCGTAATGGGCTTTCATGGTTAAAAAGTATCCCATTGCAGGCAAACATTCCGTAGGCTTCACGATAGTTCACCGTTATCCAGTAGGCATACATCTTTGCAACTGCATAAGGTGAGCGCGGATAGAAAGGCGTGGTTTCTGATTGAGGTACTGCCTGAACAAGACCATATAGCTCAGAGGTTGAAGCCTGATATACTTTGGTCTTTTTTACCAGGCCCAGAATTCTGATGGCTTCCAGGATTCTTAGTGTTCCTATGCCATCGGCATTAGCGGTGTATTCCGGTGTTTCGAAACTAACCTGAACATGGCTCATTGCGCCTAAATTATAAATCTCATCAGGCTGTACTTGCTGAATGATTCTTATTAAATTAGTGGAGTCGCTCAAATCTCCGTAATGCAATACGAAGCGAATGTTGCTTTCGTGTGGGTCCTGATAAAGGTGATCAATACGGTCTGTATTGAATAATGAGCTGCGGCGTTTCACGCCATGCACTTCGTAGCCTTTTTTTAATAGCAAATCTGCCAGATATGCTCCGTCTTGTCCTGTAATACCTGTGATAAGTGCTTTCTTCATAAATAGGGATGATTTAATTGGGAATGAGTAACTTATTTGTTAATAACTTAAGGTAATACACCAGGTTTATAACATGGTGTATGTTTATGACCTTGTTGCCCTGTAAAAATAAGGTTAAATGGTGATAAATGGTAATTATTTCTAATGAATTAATGAAATTATTTGTGTTTTATAATTTATATGAAGCAAAATAAGTGTTTTCATCTTCCGTTGTTATGATAACGATATTTTATCATGAATGTTTCGTTATTTTAATATTATTTTTTGGTTAAAAAAATGAAGTTTTATTCTTTTTAGTGTGTAAATTATATATTTGTGGAGCGTCGTTTTGTTTTGTTAGATAAAAATGACAGCCAATGTTAGCTTTTCGTTAAGTTTTATTAAAAATCACCCAAACCCTTATTGTTTTACTTAAATAATTTTAACTTATCATGCAAATTACAAACATCTGTTGTATCGGAGCCGGTTATGTAGGTGGTCCTACAATGGCGATTATTGCGAAGCAATGCCCTGAAATAAAGGTAACAGTAGTAGACCTGAATGCGGCCAGAATTGCTGCCTGGAATGACCAGAACATGGATAATATGCCCGTATATGAGCCAGGACTTAGTGATGTTGTCGCCGAGGCCAGAGGAAGAAATCTTTTTTTCTCCACTGATGTGGACAAAGCCATAGACGAGGCACAAATGATTTTCATTTCTGTGAATACCCCAACCAAAACTTATGGTTCGGGCAAAGGAATGGGAGCTGATTTGAAGTGGATTGAACTGTGTGCCCGACAGATTGCAAGAGTTTCCAAATCGAATAAAATTATTGTGGAGAAGTCGACCCTGCCGGTAAGAACTGCAGAGGCCATAAAAGACATTCTTCAATACGCCGGCAATGATATAGAATTCCAGGTGCTCTCCAATCCCGAATTTCTTGCTGAAGGTACTGCTGTTGAAGATCTGCTGAACCCTGATCGGGTACTGATTGGCGGTGATTCTTCCCCGGAAGGCAAGCAAGCCATCCAGGCACTGGTTGAGGTCTATAGCAACTGGATTCCAAGAGCGCGTATTTTAACTACCAATGTATGGTCTTCTGAGCTTTCTAAATTGGTTGCCAATGCATTTTTAGCGCAACGCATATCTTCCATTAATGCAATATCCGAATTGTGCGAGAAAACTGAAGCAGATGTAAATGAAGTTGCCAGGGCGATAGGAATGGACAGTCGTATAGGGCCTAAGTTTCTGAAAGCCTCCGTGGGTTTTGGAGGCTCCTGTTTTCAAAAAGATATTCTGAACCTTGTTTATATATCGAGATCTTTTGGACTGACAGAGGTAGCGGATTATTGGGAACAGGTGATCATCATGAATGATCATCAGAAAAAAAGGTTCGCATTAAACATCGTTCGTAAACTTTACAATACTGTTTCAGGTAAAAAGATTGCGTTTTTGGGTTGGGCCTTTAAAAAGGACACCAATGACACCCGCGAATCCGCAGCAATATATGTAGCTGATTACCTGTTGAATGAACAGGCTGAGGTAAGTGTTTTTGATCCAAAGGTGGTTGAAAGACAGGTTTATGCTGATCTGGATTATTTAGCTTCCAGGACCGCTGAGCAAAACAAAGCAGGCATCAGTGTCGGAGTTGATCCTTATGAGGTATGTAAGGATGCACATGCAATAGCTGTACTTACTGAGTGGGATGAGTTTAAAGATTATGACTGGCAAAGAATTTATGACAATATGCTAAAGCCTGCAAAAATTTTTGACGGACGAAATTTGCTGGATGCGGAAAAACTAAGGTCGATTGGCTTTATTGTTCAATCTATCGGAACTAAGTCTATAAAGAAGCAGCTTGTTGCTGTTTAAAATCTAAATATTCATTAATTAACATCCCTAAGTTTATTATGTTTAAATTAAAACCTTCTTTGGTAATTCTGGCAGCTGGAATGGCGAGCCGTTATGGCGGTAACAAGCAAATCGAATCATTCGGCCCTTCGGGCGAAACAATTATGGAGTATTCCATATATGACGCCATTAAGGCGGGATATGGAAAAGTGATCTTTATTATCCGGGAAGAATTTTCGGAATCTTTTAAAGCAGCAATTGAACCTAAGTTAAAAGGTAAAATTGATATTGAGTATGTTTATCAGCGTCTGGATAAATATAGTGGAGGAAGGACAATTCCTGCCGAACGTGTAAAACCATTTGGCACCCAACATGCCTTACTATGCTGTAAGGAAGTTCTGGATACTCCTTTTTCGGTGATCAATGCAGACGATTTTTATGGATTTGATGCTTTTAAGCAGTCTTTTGATTTTTTAAGTAATGGTATTGAAGATGGCAAATACGCCTGCGTTGGGTACGAGCTGAAAAATACATTAAGTGACAATGGTTCAGTTACCAGGGGTGAGATCAATGTGAATGAAGAAGGTGATATCGTTGGCATCACAGAACGAAAAGAAATTTACAAAAAGGACGGAAAAGCATTCACTAAAATCGCTGATACTGATCTTGAGCTTCCTTTGGATACGAAAGTCAGCATGAATTTCTTCTGCTTCACTCCGGCCTTTGTCAATTGGAGTGAACTGGAGTATTATAAGTTCCTGGACGCGAATAGCAACGACCTGAAAGCGGAGTTTCTGATTCCTGAAGTAGCTGATACGTTGATTAATTCCGGAAATGGTGCAGTAAAAATGATTCCTACCGGGGCCAGATGGTTTGGCGTAACATTTAAAGAAGATGCGCCTATTGTAAAGGCGCAACTCCAAAAACTTAGTGACCAGGGTGTTTACCCTGTTGATCTATGGGAGCATAAAGTGCTTTCGGCAGTTAATCAGGAGGATTAAAAACCTTTTATTAGCCTGAGCGAAGCTCCGAAAGAGTTGTTTAAAAGCTTGCCCTGGTCCATCGCAGTAGCAAAACCAACCCTGTAACTGTTTTTTAGTTCCTTTGATCCTTCAAGGTAAACTGAAAACTGCTGAACCGGGATAAAAATGTTACTGGTACCAGGGCTGCTGATATTCCCTGTTGTGTTTCCGTAAATACTTGTTCCGAAGGTCCCGTAGTTCCAGGAATGGGTTATTTTTGTAGAAAATTCCCAGGTATCAATTTCGCCCTGAAAACCCAGGTGTATAGCTACAACCCTGTTATTAATGAAATAGTCTGCCTTTTTTGAAGCCTGATTTTCTCTGGCATCCTTCACAGTTGTAATCAGGGGATTTCCCAGCCCTAACCCATAGTAAGACCAGCCGTTTCTATAGAAGGAGTTATTGTAGTAATTTTCATCACCTGATTTGGTTTTTTTAGACCAGGGATATCCTGCCTGATCTTTAGAGTAAAAGAACTCGAATAGCACTTTTCTCCACTTAAATCCACCGTTTTTAGTGTTTGGTGTATTGTTTTCGATACTGATTCCATTCAGGCCATCAGCAATGTTGGCCAATTTTGCCAATGCACCCACGTCGTAGAAATTCTGACGGTATAACATGACTTTGAATTTCTCGAAATTGTATTCTGCGCCCAGATCCAATGATCCGATCTGGTTGCCGATTTTGGAACGCCCGACATTCTTGCCTTTGTAGGTTTTTCCCAGAAAAACATAATAAAGCGTTTCGAATTTGGATAGGTCGAAATCCGGGCCGTAAAGATCCTTTTCATTGCCCCAGAAAGTTTGGTGATTGAAACCTCCGTAGAGTTTTAATCTCCAGTCTGGCTTACCGATTCGCATATAGAGTGATTTCTGATGCAGGTAGCTATCCTCTGTTGAACCACGTACTTTTCCAAGCCAGCCATGCGCAAAATTTCCCTTTATGGAAAACAGGCCCTGAAATACTGGAATAGCATAATATTCGGGGATTGAAATTTCTAATTTGGGTATCCCCAGTGCATTGCCGGACATCGTGAAATTGCCGGAACTTAATGAGGTGTCTCCATTCAGTCCCATAACATCTTTACTTCGACCTACCTTCAACTGAAATACGCTAACTCTTAATTTTGCGTAGGCCTCAATCAGTGTAAGGCTGGATTTGTTACCAGCGTTCGCCCGTCCTTCGAAACCCAGGCCCCAGTCGACTAATTTTTTGCTGTTAGCATTGTTGTCGCTTTCAAGGAATTCGCTGTAGGGTTTATACGCCCTGAAGATAAGACTGCCGGAAACTCCATCGGAAGGCACAGATCCATATTGATTTGAACGCATCCAGAAAGGCACTACACCTCCGGTAGTACCGGTAGTTTGCAATTCGGCTTCTGCATTGATCTTATCGAAAACCTGGGCGTTTGTTTTGTCGAAAAACGAAAAAAAAATAATTAAAAAAAGTATTAAAGCTCTGATAATGGGGTAGATGGAATTCATAGGGTTTTTCTAGATTAAACAATAGGGATGATTATTTTATAGATTTTTAGGGTGATTTTTATAGTTATAAGCATGAATAAGGTTTACCACAAAGGATAAAACGAATTTTTTTTTAACTTTCTTATGTTTTCGATGTTATTTTTTAGTTAAACACTCAATTTAACAATTCATTTACCTCTAGTTGTCGATTATTTAATGTTAAAAGTATGGTTTTATTAATTTTTGGTTTGAATTTTGCTACTGTGGTGTTCTGGAATAACTTGTTTGATGAAAATTAAATCAAATATATTCTTTTTTGTGGTTAATAATTTTAAATTTGTGTATGTTTTACACTAAGCACCTTTTTCAAATATGAATTAAAAAACGAAAGAAATAAAACAACAGACACATAAATAAAAATCAGTCCCTATGATAATAAAAAAAAGTCTTAACAGCAGGAGGTGCCAGAGTTATCGGCATCTGAATAGTACATGGTTTTACCTAAAATCACATGTGCTATGAAATTATAATTAAGGATAAACTTACTTAAGCTAAATATAGCCGGTAAATAACCGAAAGGCGCAGCTATGCCCTTATTAAATAATAATGCTAATCCCAATCTTCCTATGTTGACACGTTATATCTACCTCTTAAGGTATGTTCTCTTAATTACCGATGTAATTATGATGAACCTCGTTTATTTTATCGCATATTATCTCTCTCTAAGTTTTGGAAAATCAATTCCAGAAGAACTGCACCGGCATAATCTTATAGTCTGCAACTTGATCTGGCTGTTTAATACTGCTGTATTTGGCTTGTATACATTGTACGGAGCCAGAAAGCTGACCAGAATCTATCGTGGAACCTGGAGAAGTGTTGCTTTACACATTGTCCTATTTACAGGATACCTGATGTTATCAAAGAACCAGGACTTTTCAAAAACCTTTCTGGTGATTTTTTACGTATTGCTTTCCTTTTCCTTTTTGCTGAACCGGTTTTTGGGTACTGCGATACAGTATTACTACTTAGCCAAGTTCAATGGCGCAAAGAAGGTTGCCGTAATGGGATCAAACAGAACCGCTGTCCGCATTTCCAATTATTTCCAAAAACAAAGAAATATTGAGTTTTGTGGCTTTTTTGGTGGTGATGATCAGATGTTCTCGGTGGCTGGGAATGAGCTTTCTGAAATTACCTGTACTAAACTTGCAGAGGCTGCAGGCAGTGGTGTGGTGGATCTTTATGTGGCTGTAGCCCCTGAAAGAATGTCCGATGTGAAACCACTGATGCTTGAGGCCGAAAAGCATTGTATCCGACTTAAATTCATCCCTGATTTCGGGGGATCTTTAGGTACTCCTTACACCGTAAGTTATCTGGGGGGCGAATTCCCGATTATAACGATTCGCAAAGAGCCGCTCGAGGAAATGGGTAACAGGTTTAAAAAACGGTTGTTTGACATTGTATTCAGCTCTTTGGTAATTGTTTTTATTCTGAGCTGGCTTTATCCTTTGATTGCTTTATTGATAAAGATGCAAAGCAAAGGGCCTGTTATGTTTAAACAATTAAGAAGTGGCAGAAATGATGAGCCTTTCTGGTGTTATAAGTTCAGAAGCATGAAGGTGAACGATGCAAGTGATAAGAAACAGGCCACTAAGGATGATGATCGAATTACGCCTATAGGTAAATTTCTGAGACGATCGAGTCTTGATGAAATGCCACAGTTCTTTAATGTATTTATGGGCAGTATGAGTGTGGTTGGCCCAAGACCTCATATGCTGAAACATACCGAAGAATACAAAGCGATAATTAACCAATATATGGTAAGGCAGTTTTTGAAACCTGGAATAACAGGCTGGGCGCAGGTTAATGGATTTAGAGGAGAGACAAAGGCGCAGGAAGATATGGAGAATCGGGTGAAATGCGACATCCATTATCTGGAAAACTGGGACGCGATGTTTGATGTAAAAATTATTTTCATGACCGTATTGAATGTGATGCACGGTGAGGAAAATGCTTTCTAATTTTTAACCTATAAAATTAATGAAAAACACCTATGTTTTAATTTTGGCAGGAGGCATCGGAAGCCGTTTCTGGCCAAAAAGCAGGAATAACTTTCCTAAGCAGTTTATTGATATTTTAGGTACAGGAAAATCATTATTACAACTCACTTTCGAGCGATTTTCAACCCTTTGTCCAGCAGAAAATATCTACATCTTAAGTAATGACCAGTATGCAGGTTTGATTGGCAAGCAATTGCCGGATCTGCCGGCCTCAAACATCATTGCTGAGCCTACCAGAAATAATACCGCACCATGCATCGCTTATGCGTCTTTTAAAATAGCCAACTTAAATCCCGATGCAAATATTATCGTTGCACCTTCAGATCAGTTGATACTGAAAGAAGATCTGTTTCAGGAGAAGATTCGCATAGCGCTTGAGGATGCGGAAAAATACGACAGGCTATTTACTTTAGGTATTTCGCCAAGCCGACCCGACACAGGTTATGGATATATAAAATACGATCCCGAAACACCAGGTGAAATACATAAGGTTATTCGATTTTTGGAAAAGCCAAACCTGGAAAAGGCCAAAGAATTTGTTGACAGTGGTGATTACCTGTGGAATGCCGGTATTTTTGTCTGGAATGTGAAATCAATACTGAAAGCACTGGAGGAATATGCACCTGAAATCTATCATCTTTTTAATAAAGGGGCTATGTGGTACAATACCTCAGCTGAAAAAGACTTTATCAATGAACATTACCCATTGTCGCCGAATATTTCTATTGATTATGCAATAATGGAAAAGGCCGACAATGTTTATACCGTACCAGGAGATTTTGGATGGTCGGACCTTGGCACCTGGGCTTCACTTTACGAAGTGCTGGACAAGGACAAATACAATAACGTTTTTTCCGGTCACGGGGTAAACCTGGCTGAGACAGAGAATTGCATGGTTCAGATACCAAAAGATAAAGTAGCTGTAATTAAAGGCCTGAACGATTATATTGTTGTTGACGATGGAAAAATCTTACTAATTTATCCAAAAGCCCTGGAACAAGAGATCAAAGCTGTTTCTAATAGTGTGATTGAAGTATGTGGGAGTGATTTTTCTTAAGCCGCTCTGCCTAAATAAAATAAAAGCCTTTGAATCTGCAGATTCAAAGGCTTTTATTTTATTTTTAACACCAGTTTAAATAGATACTTAGCTATTTATAACTTAAGACATTTAACATCATGAAAAAAAATATACTTGTTTTATCATTACTGGTTATTTTAAGTAGCACAAAAATAAATGCGCAATCGCTTCAGCCTTTTGCAGATGGAGATCGTGTGACCTTTTTAGGAAACAGCATTACCGAAGCCGGATATTATGGTTCCAATATCTGGCTATACTACATGACACGTTTTCCGGAGCGGAAGATTTCAATAATCAACGCCGGAATAGGAGGTGATGTTGTAGGGCAAATGAACGACCGTTTTGAACAGGATGTATTACCGAAAAAGCCGAATATCGTGGTGCTCACCTTCGGAATGAACGACACCGGCTATTTTGAGTTTAATGCAGCTAATGCAGACCAGGTAACAAAACAACGTATAGCAAAATCGCAGCAGAATTTCGTTCTGCTGACAAATAAATTAAAGGCTCAATCCAACATCAAACCTGTGATGATGTCCTCATCGCCATATGATGAGACCATGGAGAACAAAAACAACTATTACAAGGGCAAAAGCAAAGCAATGGAACAGATCATCGCTTTTCAGCAGGAGACTGCAAAAAATAACAACTGGGCCTATGTGGATCTGTTTCATCCCATGACCGAGATCAACATTAGGGAACAAAAGAAAAAACCTGATTTTACCATTACAGGGCCAGACCGCATCCATCCAGGCAGGGGCGGACATCTGGTGATGGCAGCATTATTTCTTAAAAACCAGGGTCTGGCTGGTAAGCCCGTGGCCATTGTTCACATTGATGCTAAAAAAGGACTGGTTGGAGTAGAGAATGCAAAGGTTAACATCAATAACAAAAGTGAACTGGGATTAAGTTTCAATTACCTGGCCAGTGCACTGCCTTTTCCAATAGATTCCATTAATGGGGTATGGGAAAATCCACAAACACAGGCCGATGCATTGGCTGTGTATCCTTTTATCCAGGAGTTCAATCAGGAAACTTTAAAAATTGAAAACCTGAAAAAAGGAAACTATGACCTGATCATCGATAGCAGGAAAATAAGGACATTTAGTGCTGATACACTTGCAAAGGGCGTCAATCTGGCGCTACTTAGTAATACTCCACAATACCAACAAGCGGTTTCGATCATGTACCTTAACGACTTGAGGCTGGAACTGGAGAAAAAAATCAGGGAGTACTATTGGTTGCACTTTAACTACTTCAAAGCACAAAACCTGTTATTTGATGATTCTCAGCCGGCATTTGAAAAAGTAGCCGAAAAAGCCAAAACAGACTGGTTTGTGAGGAGCAAAATGGGAACCTATCAAACCGCCCGTTTTCCGGAAGTAAGAAAAATGTGGGCAGATAACATCAGACAGTTAACAGACAGGATTTACCAGACCAATAAGCCAAAATCACATCTTGTAGAAATTGTGCAGGTAAAATGATATCGCTATTGGTTTACTAAATTATTTTCAACCGTTCTTCTTCCAGGTCGATCTGGTACAATTGCTGACGAATGATTTCTTCATTAATGGAGGGATCTTTATTAAGTTCTGCAAGAAATTGTCTTTGACTTTCAAGCATTTCTACAAAAATCGCTTTGGTTTTGTCATTCATCCAATCGTCTTCCGCTGCTTTGGTTTTTTCCTCCCAATGGTGTAACATTTTCTCGAGCCCCTTGTGGTCGTACAATTCGTTTTCATATTTATTTTTAAGAAACAGGTAAATATGTTGCCTTAGTTTTTGTTTTATTTTATGGCCCGTTTCCTCTTCAGGCGCTCTGCCAAGCCCTGTAAACAACTGAGTCCGGTTTATAAAATATGGAAGTGTAAGCCCTTGTACCACCAGGGTGACCAATATGACCACAAAGGTGATGAACAGGATCAGGTCTCTGTGGGGGAAGACTACACCATTGTCAAACTTAAGGGGTATGGATAATGCCGCAGCCAAAGATACTACGCCACGCATTCCTGTCCAGCCCAGCAGCAGCGGCATCAGCATCTGCCTTCTTCTTGAAGTTGCACGGGGAGCCACACTCGGCCGAAAAATAAAGGTGGTCACCAAAGCCGCATAAGAACTGATGATCCTGGCAGCAATCAATACCCCGGTCACCAATAAGCCATAGTTAATGGCAGTGCCTAAAGGAATGCCTTTTGAGCGGAGTCCATCAACAATTTCCGGAAGTTCCAGTCCTATAATCAGAAAAACGATACCATTAAGGATAAACACAAAACTCTCCCATACACTGTAACCTTTAATCCTGCTGGCACTGTTTAAAAAAACCAACCTTTTTGAAGACATAAACAATCCTCCTGCAACAACTGCCAATACGCCCGAACTGTGAACCTGTTCTGCAATCCAATACATAAAATAAGGTTCTATGAGTGTAAGTGCAATGTCTGAGGGTGCATCAGTAGGTAGGTATTTATGAATCTGAACAAATATCCAGCCCAACAATAAACCAATGCCGACACCACCGACCACCATCCACAAAAAGCTGAGCGCGGCCTCTTGCCAAATGAATTGACCTGTACCAACTGCCACCAATGCAAAGCGAAAGATCAGGAGTGAAGAAGCATCATTCAGTAAACTTTCTCCCTCCAGAATGGCTGAAGTGGATTTCGGAATTTTTACAAATTTGGTAATCGCTCCGGTACTTACTGCATCAGGCGGAGATACAATACCACCTAATAAAAAGCCCAGGGCAATTGTAAAGCCAGGAATCAGGTGATTGGTAACCAGTGCTACAGAGAGTGCAGTAAAAAACACAACCAGAAAAGCAAAACTACCGATGATGCGCCACCATTTTTTCATCTCCTTAAAAGAGATTGACCAGGCTGCTTCAAACAGCAAGGGTGGAAGAAATAGGAAAAATATAAGATCAGGGTCTATTTTTACAACCGGCAGTCCAGGGATAAAGCTTACCACTAATCCTGCAACCACCAATAGAATCGGGTAAGCGACTTTAAGTTTGGTAGCCCACATGTTCAATAACACCACTGCTGCTATCATAGCCAGTAGAAAGGGTAGAAGCGTATGCATTAATAATTTTTTTTCATAGTTTAGGACTTGGCTACTCAGGCATTTATCTGATACACTAAAATACTAAAATTTAGGGAGCAATACTCCCATCCGCCTTTAGAATTGTCCTTAGTTTGATAAAGTCAATCTTTTTGACCAACAACAAAAAACACTACTAAACCGTAATTAAATTTAAATGAAGAAACACCTTTTACTTTTTTTATTAACTATTGGTTCCCATGCGCTAGTCGCCCAAAAAAAAAATCAACAGCCCCCGGTATATACGCCGGATAATGGTAACGGGACATTTACTAACCCACTGATGTGGGGCGATTGGCCGGATCCGGATATTATTCGCGTGGATGATGATTTTTATTTTATCTCTACCAGTATGCACTATGTCCCAGGTAGCCCGGTTGCCAGATCTAAAGATTTGGTGAACTGGGAAATGATAAGTTATGCCGTGCCGCGATACGATGAAGATTCACGCTATGATATGAAGGGTGGCAATGCGTATTTAAAAGGCTCATGGGCAAATACAATTCGTCACCACAATGGAACTTTCTATGTTGGCTTCTGTACACCTCGCAGCTCTAGTACTGAACCTGGAAATTTTTCAATAGCTACTGCCAAAGACGCCAAAGGCCCTTGGACCAGAACCATTTTTAAAGAATACATGTACGATCCGGGATTGTTTTTTGATGACAACGGCAAAGTATATGTTGCTCATGGACAAGAAAGGCTGTTTATAACGGAATTAAATGCAGATGCATTATCCGTAAAAACCCCTCAAAAGGAAATCTATAATAATCGTAGTTTTCCATATCTGGAAGGGTCTCATGTGTATAAAGTTAATGGGAAGTATTACATCATGGGTTCTACAGGAGGGACACAGGGTAGGCAGATCTGTTTGAGATCAGATGACATTTACGGTCCTTATGAAGCAAAGGAAGTGATTAACGATGACCATACATATCCTGGCAATGGCTTGCATCAAGGTGGAATGGTGCAATTGAAAGATGGCAGTTGGTGGTTTATCATTATGCAGGATCGCGGCCCTATAGGTCGTGTACCTAACTTAGAACCTGTTACCTGGGTGGATGGCTGGCCGATGTTGGGTGAAAAGGGAAAAGGAGTAGAAACTTATATAAAACCAAATGTAGGTAAAACTTACCCTATTGCTGTTCCAGCGACATCCGACGACTTTAATACGACTAAGCTTGGCTTACAATGGCAATGGAACCATAATCCCGATGACCAAAAATGGTCTCTTAATGAACGGAAGGGTTATTTACGTTTGAAAGCAGGTAAAGCAACAAAACTTTCAGAAGCTATCAATACCCTTACCCAAAGAGTGCAAGGACCACAGTCAAGCGGCACTGTCGAAATAGAGCTAAGTCATTTAAAAGATGGCAACGTCGCCGGCTTCGGAATTTTTCAGTTTCCTTATGCTTTTGTGGCTGTTCAGCAAAAAAGCGGACAGAAATCCATTGTTATGATAAATGCCGATAGCACAGTTACTTCGATTCCTTTTAAAGGAAATAAGATCTGGGTTAAGGCGAGCGCTACTCATGTTGGATACACTGCTTCTTTTGCTTATAGTACAGATGGAAAAAAATTCCAGCCCATAGGAAATACTTTAAACATGGGACTAGGCTTAGATTGGACTGCCAATCGCTTTGCCTTATTCAATTACAGTACTGAAGATTCCGGTACAGGGGGATATGCGGATTTTAATTGGTTCCGCTTTGAGAACAAGTAGGTTCTCATTCTGAGCATAAAAAATGTAAAGAGTTTCTCCCTTATTTGCTGACCTTAATTTCAGGGCACAAGGGGAGAAACTTTTTTTTTGATATTTTTTCTATGTATGGACATATAAAAGGCTTATCTTTAGGACTTTTTTAAGGCTGTGGCCAGTTATGAATGATTATCGGGATTTTAGTGATGTGGAACTTTGTCGGCTTTTAACAGTAGGTAATCATGCTGCATTTAACGAAATACATAAACGATACTATAGCCTTTTATACCGCCATGCTTACAAACGTTTACCTCATAGGGAAGAGGTAAAGGATATTTTGCAAGAGTTGTTTGCATTTATCTGGAACAATAGAGAAACCTTGGTTTTCAATTCCGGTTTAGCCGCATATCTCTATGTTGCCACCAGAAATCGGGTTATCAATGTTTTTAACAGGCAAAAAATCAGAGATGAATACGCCGATTCTTTACAAATTTTTTTAGATCAGGGCGAAAACGTTACTGACTGGACCATCCGGGTAAAAGAACTTACCATTTTGGTGGAAAAGGAAATCGCCGGTTTACCGCCACAAATGCGAAAAGTGTTTGAGTTAAGCCGAAACAGCCATATGACCTATAATCAAATAGGTGAACTGCTGAATACCAGCCCGCTTACGGTTAAAAAACAGATCCATAATACCCTCAAAATTCTTAGGGAAAAGCTAGGTGCAAATGTCTTTTTCTTATTTTTTTAAAAAAACTTCTCTGTTCAATACTCCCATACTCCTTTACAATTGTCCTTAGGTTATTAGGTTTAGTCCGTGTCTATCAAAGCGTTTCACCGAACTGAACAAATACAGTGCTTAAATGAAGAATAAAACTGCCAAAACATTACTTTATAAATATAACAACGGAACTGCAAGCGACCAAGAGATCGCCTGGGTAGAAAGTTGGTATTTGAAATTTGAAGATAAAGTTCAGGATATTGATCCTGATCAAATCAACGCCGATGAACAACAAAGCTGGGCGCTCTTACAATCGCAGCTGGAACAAAAGCCACCTGTAAGATTCTGGAAAACAATGGGGATGGCTGCAGCTGTCATTTTCCTTATCGCCTTTTGCTGGACATTGTTTGTACATAAGGATTCGGCCTTGCCCGGTAAACCTTCCATTGGCTATCGCAATGATGTGCCACCAGGGCAAGATAAAGCATTACTCACGTTGAGTGACGGGACTAAGATTGATCTGTTCAAAGCTAAGAATGGGGTCATCGCAGAGCAGAATGGGATTACCATAACTAAAACTATTGATGGGGAGTTGAGCTATCAGATTATCAATACCAAGCTTAACAGTAGGCTGATTTACAATACCCTTGAAACGCCAAGAGGCGGACAATACCGTGTGATACTGCCCGATGGCACGAAGGTTTGGTTAAATGCAGCATCTCACCTAAACTTTCCCGTCTATTTCCCTAATGCAGAAAGAAGAGTAACCCTGGATGGAGAAGCTTATTTTGAAGTTAAAGAAAATAAAGACAAACCTTTTGTGGTTCATACCGCGCATCAACAAATTGAAGTTTTGGGAACTCATTTCAACGTAAATAGCTATAAGGACGATGACCAGACCAAAACAACTTTGCTGGAAGGGCGCATTAAAGTTTCCTTTGATCGGAGCAAGCAGTCAAAAGTGTTAAAACCAGGTGATCAGGCTATGCAAACAGGCAACCAGGTAGCTGTAAAACAAGTAGATGTAGAAGAATCTGTTGCCTGGAAAAATGGCTATTTCCAATTCAAGGATGAACAAATTGCAAGCATTATGCTAAAAATTGCCAGATGGTATGATGTAGAGGTAGCTTATAAAAAAGGTGTAAATAAGCAAGAAACCTTTTCAGGCACCATTTCCAGATTTGATAATGTATCGAAAGTGTTGGAGAAATTAGAATTAACAGGAGTCGTTCATTTTCAAATAGAAGGGAGGAAGATTTTAGTTCATAAGTAATAAAAGAATATATCAAGATATTTTCCTTCAGATAAAGCTTTGCGATATCTGAGTCAATTAAACTAAACCAATAAATATGAAGTTTTATAATTTTACCAAAATTAAAAAAGCTGGTAATCAGGCAGATTTGTGTGCAACGCTAAGTGACACAAATACTCCAAAAAAATACATTAAACGTATTACCACTACAGCAGTTTTAATCTCATTTTTTTTAATTCAGGTGAGTGCAAAAAGTAAAGCACAGATTACCTACAGTCAAAAAGAGGCTACAATTAGCCAGGTTTTTAAAGAAATCAGAAAACAAACTGGCGTCGATGTGCTTTGGCAGTCGAATGTACTTAACGATAAAATAAAAATTAATGCACAGTTTGTCAATGCATCTTTAGAGGAAGTACTGAACAAGTGTCTTGCAGGTCAGGACCTGATCTTTACCATTAAAGACAAAACGGTAATTCTTAAAAGAAAAGCAACCGCTGTATCGGCAGATTTAAAATCATCATTATCGCAGATGGAGATTTCAGGTACTGTATTCGGTGAAAAGGACGAGACATTACCTGGTGTAAATATAATGAACAAGAAAACCAGCAAAGTAGTTACTTCTGATGCAAACGGCTTTTACAAAATCGCCGCAAGCCCTAACGATGAACTGCTGTTTTCAAGCATTGGCTATATCAGTCAAACCGTTGTGGTTACAGATAAAACTGCTAAACTGAACGTAACCTTAGCACCATCTTCCATTGGATTAAATGATGTTGTAGTGGTAGGTTATGGCGTACAGAAAAAAGTTAACTTAACAGGTTCAATAGCCTCAGTAGGAGCAAAGGAACTTGAAAACAGACCGGTAACCAATGTGAGTAACGCATTACAAGGTACTATGGCCGGAGTTACGGTAACTTCAAGCAATGGTCAACCAGGTAAAGACGCCGGAAAAATCAACATCAGGGGTATTGGAACGTTAGGTGGTACTGATCCAATGGTTGTTGTTGATGGTATCATCTCAACAATGGATAATGTAAACCCAAATGACATTGATAACATCAGTGTTTTGAAGGATGCGGCTTCTGCTGCTATTTATGGTTCAAGAGCCTCCAATGGGGTGGTTTTAATTACCACTAAAAAAGGTAAAGCAGGTACTTCTGTTATCCATTACAATGGATACGTAGGGAAACAAAAAGCTACGAATCTACCAGATTTTTTACCTTCATGGGATGCCGCAGCTTTGTATAATCTCGCGTTAAAGAACGAGGGAAAGCCAAGTAGATACACTGATGCTGAAATACAAAAATTCAGAGATGGTTCAGATCCATTCAACTATCCAAATACAGATTGGTTAGGTCTTTTCTATAAAGGGAATGGCATTCAGCAAAATCATTACCTTGATGTCAGTGGTGGTACCGAGAAAACCCAATACATGGTTTCACTTGGTTATTTTGGTGAAAACGGGTTGGTAAAAGGTACCAATACCAATAAATATACTACCCGTATCAACTTAACTACTCAGGCAACAAAAAGCATT